>Ga0255048_10000044_pt1 | contig 83267 bp, 79 predicted proteins | sample JV7_2_2_MG_FD_183619 | JGI IMG/M metagenome (GOLD analysis project Ga0255048, IMG submission 183619) | Seawater microbial communities from Jervis Inlet, British Columbia, Canada - JV7_2_2 | ecosystem: Environmental > Aquatic > Marine > Inlet | place: Canada: British Columbia | collected 2016-10-06 | reverse complement strand
GATCCACTCGCGCAAACCGGTGAGGGCAATGATCGCGAAGAGGATTCCTGAGATGAACACCGCTCCCAATGCCGTCTGCCACGGAATGCCCAGGGTGAGAACAACCGTGAACGTGAAGTACGCGTTCAGACCCATTCCCGGGGCCAGGGCGAAGGGAAGCTTGGCCCAAAGGGCCATGATCAGTGTCCCGATACCAGCCGCGAGCGCCGTGACCGTCAGGAGTTGGGGAAACGCTCCTTCGAAGTCGATCGCGTTGGAGAGAATCGCCGGGTTCACAAAGATGATGTAGGCCATCGCCAGGAATGTGGTGATGCCCGCCCTCACCTCTTGTGAAGTCGTCGAGCCCCTCTCGCTTATTTGGAAATAGCGATCGAGCCCGCTGGTGCCGCCTGTTTCCGGCGGCGTTTCCGTTATCGCCATTCGAGGTCTCCTCCCTGTGGATGGCGACACAAAGGTACCCGTCGGAACATGGGCGATGTCGTGCGGAGTCTCAGATGATTTTCGCGAACTGACACAGTGGGCTCCCTGTTTCAGCCTGGATCCCTAGGTGTCGGCGAGTGTTGTCGCCTGGACGAATCTCAGTTTCCAAGAGCTGTCAGCGTTGACCCATATCGATGACCGCCGCGCCCGCTGAGCCGAGCCATTGTTGATGACGGTGTTCTCGTATGTCACCAAGGCGACGGTCGGAGCGAGAAGCTCGACCTCGAAGTTGTCGAACGGAAACTCGACTTCGACATCGCTTCCGTCAGAGTCGATGAGGTGGCCACGGTCATAGACGTGGCCGAACCGGCAGAAGTCGGTGAAATCCTGAGCGAGGATCCCATCGAGGAAGCCACTGTCCGATCGGGTCTCTTCCCGCCAGAGACCCTCTTCGAGGGCCCTGAAGAACTCAACGTCGGTGGTCATGGGACTGAGTATCCCACGGCCTCAACCACCGCAGCGAGGGGAAGGGGTCCATAGATATGTGGGAACAGCTCGCTCGCCTCATATAGGTCCTCGTACACGAGCATTGAGCCCACTCGCTCGGTGGCGATGGTGAGCAGGGTCAAGTCGTCTCCTTCGGCGTAGAAGTCGTTGGCGACACGGTCGAGTTGAGCCGCTGTGGAGCAGTGGATGAAACCATCTTCGTCGAAGCCGGTGGGGGTGTAGGAGTCCGACCGGGATGCCCAGGCTTCGGTCTCCGCTATGTGGAAGATGCGAGCCGGCCGCTGCACTGCACCGGCCCTATAGATCACTGCATCGCAAGCTTCTGCTCGTCGGCGTTCCCGAGTTCCATCCAATCGCCGTGAATTCAGCTGAACGCACGGCTCACCTTATTGTTGGACGCCGTGGGCCAACTGGCGTTCGTACTCGTCGACGTCGAAGGTGCCAATCGACTCCTGGACGAGCCCTTCGGCACTGAACGTCCACGCTTCCCAGCCGCTGAATCGAACGGCGTTGCCGGTTCCACCAGGCGCGGTGCTGGTCCCTTCGTAGGTCCACGAGTAGATCGCTCTGCGGCCGGCTCCTCGAATGTGATCCATCAGGACAACGGTGTCGGGGAAGGCGTCGAAGAAGCCCTGGAAGACCTCGGCAAGGGCAACCCGCCCGACAGCCCGATCACCATCGTTGACGGTGATCGAACCATCCTCCGCGAAGAAGGAGGCGACCGCATCGGCGTCGTGGGAACACCACGCGGCTGTGTATCGGGTGGCGAATTCTCCAAGCTCTTTGGGACTCATCTTGTCGAGGTTACGCGGTCAGCTACAGCCGGTGGTGTCCCCACAGGTGAGACAGACGTAGCAGCTCCCATTGCGGATGGTCATGTGTCCGCAGTTGGAGCACACCGGGGCATCACCCATGTTTCCCGAAAGCACCATGTCGGATGTCGCCGCGTCGTCGCCAGCGGCCATCGCGGCTGCCACTGTGGTGACAACCTTCTCCACCATCGGCTCCGGCACCGTTCCGTCGGGTGAGTCGACAAACTCGGCCGCCAGTCGCAGCACATCGACATCAGTTTCGGCCACTGCGTCGCTCAGATCGAGCTGAAGGCCCGCTTCGACCGCCATCCCCTTCGGCGGTGCGGCCAGGTCGTCCTCACGATCCGGTGGCACCTGGGCGAGCTCATCTCGCTGCAAGTATTCGACACCAAGCGCCCGAAACACATAATCGATGATCGAGTTGGCCATCTTGATGTTCTCATGACCCTCGACCATTCCGCGGGGCTCGAATGTCTGGAACGTGAACGAGTCGACGAACTCCTCCAACGGCACTCCGTACTGGAGACCCTTGGACACGGCAATGGCAAAACAACTGAGAATGCCTTTGAGAGTCGCTCCTTCCTTGGCCAGGTCGATGAAGATCTCACCCAAGGTTCCGTCGTCGTACTCACCGGTGCGCAGATAAACCTTGTGGCCACCAACGCGGGCCTCCTGTAGGTATCCGGCACGTCGGGCGGGAAGCAGAAACCGGGGTGGTTGGATTCCCTGGGCGTATGCCTGGCTTGGCGATGTTCCAGCAGGGAGATTGCCCCAGTGGATCGCCTTCTCCTGCTCGACAGCAGCGGTGATAGCGGTAGCTTCCTCCTCGTTCTCCTCACCTTCGTCGGCTGTGGAGTTGAGGGGTTGTACCGCCTTCGACCCATCGCGGTAGAGAGCCATTGCCTTGAGACCCCACTCCCACGAGAGGTGGTATGCCTCCTCGATGGTCTCGGTATCTACCTCGTTGGGCATGTTGATCGTGTTGTGGTTGACGATTCCGTTGCCGACGAACGCGTGATTGGTGGGAACAGACAAGTCGTAGACACGACGAGTACCAGTGGACTTCACGTTCTCAACGGGTGAGAAGTGGAGATCGTCGGCAAGGATGGTGTGCAACCCCTCGGGCAGGTCGACCATTGGGAGCATTGCCACACGCTCCAGCGTGCGGCGAGACACATGAATCGTTCGCGGATCGAGGAGGAAACTGAACCGGCTCCGTTCGCCCCAACCATTTCGACCACTCTTGCCCCTGGGGATCATCTCGTAGAGATCCTTGGGGTCCAGCCCGGGGATGATGTCACTGGTGCTCTGTTGGAAGGTGCGTTTGAGCAGATCACCCTGTCGGTCACGCTTAGCCGATTCGGCGAAGGGCACCAGCCGGGCAAGCATCTGCGCCGCCGGTCCCGCCGCGTAGACCTCATCGAAGTCCTTGTCGTACTCGGCGTTGTGCTTGGTGATGCGACCGTGAACCACCCCGAGGTTGGTGAGCACCGCTTGGAGATCATCGAGCAGTTCCGGCGAGTTGACGCAAATCGCCATCTTGGCCATCGGCCCTGTGGTGACGTAACCGTCGAGGAAGAGTCCCTGGAGGAACCTCAGGACCATCGAGCGCGGCGAGCGCAGGACCGCATTGGGAATCTGCTTCGACGACGACCCTTCACCGCACCCGAGATAGTCGAAGAACTCTACGGCTCTCTTTGACGCCGCCACGACGCTCGGACAACGGTCCTGTTGCCGGACGATTCTGGCCTTGATATCGAACTGCGATTCCCAGGCATCGCGCACTCGATCCAAAACACCCTCGTCGGCGTTGGTGATGGTGACCGTCCAGTTGGAACGGGCGACGTTGCCCTCGGCAACATATGCACCGAGCAGGAAGGCAAGCTCGTCGGTCATTTCTTGTGGGATGCTGATGGCTTTTTGGCGCCCGTAGGGTGCTGAAGGGCTGAAGCCATCAAAGCGAGCCGGCAGCGTGGACCACAGGTCGGCCGCGTAGTGGGTTGCCACATATTCGCCCGGCTCAATCTCGTCCAGACGACGCCACACAAGACTGCCGTCAACCGTGGTCAGCAACCGGTGATTGGGTGTTCCTGTTACTTTGTGGCCGGAGCGCAGCGTCGCTGTTTGCACTTGCCGTTCGCCGCCGTAGTAGAAGGCGTCGGTCTTCTGCGTGCCGCTTAGCGAAGCCACTTCAATGACCTCCTCGCGAAACGTGTCCGGCGCCTCGCCTCTGTGTAAGTCGCGGATGCGGATAAGGCCATCGGCTGTGGCCAGCAGCGTCTCACCGGTAACGCACTTGGAGATTGCTCCCGAAATGAACGGCTGAGCCGCCGCCATCATCTTGATATGACCGTTGTGGTGAATGAACCGTCTGCCGTACTTCCCGTTCTTGTTGGCAGTGTCGAAGACACCGAGGTGCTCGTCTTTGATATGAGGAGCGTTTTCGATGGTCTGTCGACCACAGATGTGGTCGTTGGCTTCTGTGATCTGCTCTTTGGTGAACCCGAGCGCTTTGAGCAGATCGAAGTTCCACGAGGTGTACTCGTCCACACCGAAGCCGAGTCGCTGCAACGTTGCCTCGCCAAACGTGAAGACGTTGAACGCGTGCTTCAGGTCGAAAACTCCGGGGAGCATTGCCTCGAGCTTTGCCAGGTCGTTGCTGTCGAAGCCTTTCTCGGCCAAGGCCAGGTCGTTGATGTGTGGAGCGCCCTCGATCGAACTGGCCCCACCGATGTATTGCACCACGTCATTGATCTCGTTGAGGCTGTAGCCGAGGCTCGTCAGAGCCGGTGCTACCGACTGGTTGACGATCTTGAAGTAACCGCCGCCGGCGAGTTTCTTGAACTTGACGAGGGCGAAGTCCGGCTCGACACCGGTGGTGTCACAATCCATTAGAAGCCCGATTGTCCCAGTAGGCGCTAGGACACTTGATTGAGCGTTGCGATAGCCGGTTGTCTCACCACGTTCGAGAGCGAGATCCCAAGATTCGCGAGCTGCGGCCAGTAGATCGTCGGGACAAACGTCCGCGTTGATACCCATCACCTTGGTGGTGATGGCGTCGAAATCGTCGCCGTCATAGGCAGCCACCCGATGGTTGCGGATCACCCGGAGCATTGAGTCCCGGTTCTCCTCGAACTTCGGGAACGGTCCGACCACTCCAGCAATCTCGGCAGAGGTGGCATAGGAGAACCCGGTGAGGATGGAGGTCATCGCACCGGCGATGGCACGGCCCTCATCGGAGTCGTATGCGATTCCCTGACGCATCAGCAACGAGCCAAGGTTGGCGTAGCCGAGACCGAGCGTCCGATAGTCATATGAGCCCTGGGCGATCTCCTTCGAGGGGAAGTGGGCCATGGCCACAGATATCTCCAGCACGATGGTCCAGATGCGAATGGCGTGCTTGTAGGAGTCGATGTCGAAGTCACCGGTCTCGTCGTCATAGAACCTGACCAGGTTGACCGACGCCAGGTTGCAGGCGGTGTCGTCCAGAAAGACGTACTCACTGCAAGGGTTGGATGCCCGAATTCGACCACCGGCCGGACTGGTGTGCCACTCGTTGATTGTGGTGTCGAACTGGAGACCCGGGTCGGCACATGCCCACGCAGCCTCGGCGATCCGTGACCACAAGTCGCGCGCTTTGATTGTCTTTCGGACCGACCCGTCGGTGCGGTTGATCAGATCCCAGTCATCATCACGCTCGACTGCTTTGACGAAGTCGTTGGTAATGCGGACCGAGTTGTTTGAGTTCTGACCGGAAACGGTGGCATATGCCTCTCCGTTGAAGTCTGCCGGGAAGCCACCATGGTTGATGAGGAGCTTGGCCTTCTCCTCCTCGATCTTCTTCCAATCGACGAACATCTCGATGTCGGGATGGTCGCCATCGAGGATGACCATTTTGGCGGCCCGACGAGTTGTTCCACCACTTTTGATCGCGCCTGCCGCCCGATCTCCGATCTTGAGGAAAGACATCACACCGGACGACTTGCCTCCGCCTGAAAGATGCTCGTTCTCCCCACGGATCGCCGAGAAGTTGGATCCGGCGCCGGAGCCGAACTTGAAGATTCGAGCCTCGCGCACCCAAAGATCCATGATTCCGCCGGGGTTGACCAGGTCGTCGTTGACACCGAGTATGTAGCAGGCTTGAGGTGTGGGTCTGCTGTACGAGTCAGGGGAGGATGTGAGTTTCTCGGTCTCTCCGTCGACGTACCAGAGTCCTTGGGGCGGACCGGTCAGCCCATAGGCCCAATTGAGTCCGGTGTTGAACCATTGTGGTGAGTTGGGAGCGGCCATCTGGGTGGCGAGCATGTAGCGAAGCTCGTCCTCGAATGCATCAGCGTCTTCGGCCGATGCGAAGTAGCTCTCCTTCTCACCCCAGTGCTTCCAGGTGCCGGCTAGCCGATCGAAGACCTGCTTGGCGGAACGCTCGGGACCGGTGGCGGGATGGCCGTTTTCGTCGACGAGGGCCTTGCCTTCATCGTCGTATTGGGGGATTCCGGCCTTGCGGAAGTACTTGGACACCATGATATCCGAGGCGACCTGGCTCCACTGGGCGGGGATCTCGGCGTCGGTCATCTCAAAGACGACGGAGCCGTCGGGATTGGCGATTCTGGAGTCACGAGTCGACCACTCCAGTTGGTCGTATGGGTCCCTACCAGCCTCGGTGAAGCGACGGGTTATCCGTAGGCCTTCGCTCATTGATTGTGCCTCCTCCGCACTTCTCTCGTTCCGGTCGCAGAGACCAAAAACGTGTCCATTCATAGCTCCCACCACTAGATGTTGTGGTGTGCGGGGAAGTGTCCACTACATCTGGTATGGACTCCAACACTGTAATTACACGCGTGCAACTCGTCAAGAACCAAGTTATCCACAGCTCGCGCAGCGTGCTCAGAGGGCCAAAACGGCCATCCATGCGGGGAAGTGAACACCGAAACGGGCGCTCGGGGAAGTGACCGGCACCCTATATGGGTGTCGCCGACTCAGCTAGTCCTGTGCCTGATCACTTTTCGCGTCTTGCCGGTCCAACCCTCAGCGTGCCGGGTGATCCCAGGAGTCCTCCGGGCGACCGGTGCCGATCGTCCAGCGAGGCAGAAAGATCTGGACGAGTGGCCCCATCAGCAGCGCGTAGAGAATGGTTCCGATCCCGAAGGTACCTCCCAACAACACCCCGGTGACGAGAACCGTCACCTCCATGATCACTCTGGTCAGACGGATTGACGGTCCTCGGCGAACGATTGCGGTCATCAGCCCGTCACGAGGACCTGGCCCGAGATTGGCGCCGATGTACATCCCTGAGGTCACGGCGATGAGGAGGATCCCGACGATCATCATCCCCGCGGCCCACCAGGTGTTCGGCGCCTCCGGGACCACAGCGGTCGTCACGTCGATCATCAAGCCAACGACGATTGCATTGAGAAGCGTGCCGATTCCATATCGCTCACGAAGAGGGATCCAGAAGGCCAGGACGACAAAGGACACGAGGATCGACCAAATGCCCACAGTTAGTCCTATCTGAGCCGCCAGACCCTGGTGAAAGACATCCCATGGGGGAAGCCCCAAACCCGACCGAAGCATCAATCCGATCCCGATTCCGAAAAAGGTCAGCCCGATGATCAGCTGGACAAGACGTCTACTCAAGCGAAGTCCGGTGACTGGGATGAACCAGCGGGAGGTATTCAAGGCAGCTCGTAGACTCGGGCTGCGGGTCTCTCCCTTTGGGTCACCACGTGCGAAGCAGGAGTTCGGTCATCACGATCCTTGGACAATGGGAATGAACATGGGCTCGAGCACGCTAACAATGGGGACTCATACCCGAGAAAGGAATCAAGTTGGCCATCGACTTCACAGTTTTGGATGCCACCGGCAATCCATGGACGCTGTCCGATCATCTCGACGCGGCGGCCGTGATCACATTTCACCGGGGTGACTTCTGAACGTACTGCCACGGCCAGTTGGCCGTCACGGCTCAGCGACAGGACGAATTCCTGGAGAGGGGCGCCAGGGTGTTCGGGCTCAGCGCCGATTCTCCCGGGCAGAACTCTGCCGTGATGGAGAAGCTTGCTCTCCCGTTCCCCATCCTGTCCGATGGCGAAAGGGATCAGGCGGTGACTCCGCTCGGGTTTGCCGATGAGAAGGATCCGAGACAGATATCGCGCCCCGGTGTCGTGATCATCTCCCCTGATGGAGAGATTGTGTCCCGGTTCGTGGGAAAGGACTACGCCGACAGGCCCGATGAAGATCTGATACTCGAGGAGCTCGGCTCTCTTGGCCTCGACCCGACAACGCAGGCGGCGGCTCAACATGGTCCGGCCGAGCCCGGGAAGACGGCGATTCCGGGGGAGGGCCTCAGGTACTACTTCAACGGAGCCAAGTTCGCCACCCTCGCCTTACGGGGCCGATATCGGCACATCAGCGACGACTTCAAGGACGGCACCAAGGCTTATGTGGTGATGGTGGAGCGGTACTTGGAGGCATTGGCGGCCGTGGGCGAGCGCAAGGCGTAACGTGGCTGCCCTATGGAGGGGCAGCGAGTCCAGCTTCTAGTCACCTGCCTGGTTGATGCGTTAGCTCCCCAGGTGGGTCGAGCCACCCTGGCCGTTCTCGAGAGATCGGGTTGCCAGGTGGACTTTCCCGAGGGTCAAACCTGCTGCGGACAGCCGGCGTTCAACGTAGGTCTCACCGATCAGGCGCGTGAGATGGCTGCCCACACCCTCGATGTCCTCGACGAGACGGAGGGTCCGATCGTGGTCCCTTCCGGATCATGCTCCGAGATGATTGTTCACCACTACCTGGAGCTCTTTGAAGGCACCGATCGAGCCGATCAGGCAGAGCGGGTGGCGGCCCGGACTCGCGAACTCACTCAGTTCCTGATTGATGATCTCGGCGCGGCCCCATCGGCCTCATGCGCCGGATGCTCGGTCGCCTACCACTACTCGTGTCATGGTCTGCGTGGTCTCGGACTGCAAGCTCAAGCCGATCGGCTGTTGGAAGACGTCGAGCGGGTGGAACTCGATGGTGACAAGGAGTGCTGCGGTTTTGGTGGTCTCTTCTCGGTCGAGATGCCGGCCATCTCCGCGGCGATCATGGACGAGAAACTCGACCGGGTTGAGGCGTCCGGCGCGGACGTTCTCGTGGGGGGCGACGTGTCATGCCTCATGCACCTGGAGGGCGGTCTTCGACGCAGAGGATCGAAAGTGGTGGTCCGCCACATTGCGGAGTTATTGGCAGGAGACGAGAAGTGAGTCAGCCGGTGAGCTTCGTAACTCGCGCCGACGCCCTTCTCGGCAGCAGAGAAGCGGCTGCTGTCGTCAAAGGGATAAGGCACTTCACCGAGGCGAGAGACCGGGTAGCCGAAGAGTTTCCCATCATGGAGGAGTTGCGTGACAGGGCGCGGACGATCCGTCTTCACTCCCTGCGCCATCTCGACCGGCTTCTGGGTCACTTCGCCGATCAAGTCACTGCCCTGGGGGGCACAGTGCACTTCGCGGCCGATGCCGACGAGGCAAACCGGATCGTGGCCGAAATCCTCCAGCGGTCGGGGTCCCGTCTCGTGGTCAAATCCAAGTCGATGGTCTCAGAGGAGATCGAGCTCAACAGCCACCTCGAAGGACTCGGCATGGAGGTGGTGGAGACCGACCTCGGGGAATTCATCGTCCAACTTGCCGGCGATACACCCAGCCACATCATCGCTCCTGTGCTCCACCTGACACGCCAGGATGTCGCTGCACTGTTCTCCGAGAAGCTGGGGGTGGAGTACACCGACGACCCGACAGAACTCAACGAGATAGCCCGGGCCCATCTTCGAGAGATCTTTCTCAGGGCAGACGCGGGCATCTCCGGGGTGAACATGGCAATCGCGGAGACGGGCTCGGTTGTCCTGGTCACCAACGAGGGCAACGGCCGGCTGACCACCACGGCTCCAAGAGTTCACATAGCCCTGATGGGCATGGAGAGGATCGTCTCACGCTGGCAGGACGCTGCCGTTGTTCTCGAGGTTCTCGCTCGCTCCGCCACCGGGCAGCGGCTTTCCGTCTACACCAACGTCATCACCGGTCCGAGGAGAGACGGTGACCCTGACGGTCCGGAAGAGACACACGTCGTCGTCATTGACAATGGCCGCTCGGAGATCCTCAGTGGCCCCACCGCGGAGATCCTCGCCTGCATCAGATGTGGTGCCTGCCTCAATGTGTGCCCCATCTTTCGGACGGTTGGAGGTCACGCCTATGGCACCGTGTATTCGGGGCCGATCGGGTCGATTGTCACACCTGGCTTGCACGGGATGGACCCTTGGTGGGAACTGCCCTACGCATCGACGATGTGCGGGGCATGCGAGGAGGTGTGCCCCATACGGATCCAGATCCCGTCGATGCTTCTCCATCTGAGAGAGCGGGCCGCGTCCGAGGGCAGACTCCCAGGCTGGCTCAACCGGGGTATGAGCCGGTACGCCCAAACGACGACCGATCCTCAGAAATGGCGGAGGGCCAAGAAGTGGGCGTCGCGTTTGAGCGCACCTCTGGCGTCACGCGGCTGGCTGCGACGGATCCCGGGTCCGGGCAGAGGCTGGACTCAATACCGTGACCTGCCACGACCCGCTTCGGAGTCGTTCAATGAATGGTGGAGGACCAACCGTGGATCGTGATGCCTTTCTCGCCAGAGTCGGTCAGTCAGCCATGACTGCGCACCTACCGGAGGCGTTGGCCGTTCCCGACCGTTTGCCCGATTTGGACTTCGAGGACCTCCAGGCCCTCTTTCGGGAAAGAGCCCAAGACGTGGATGCTGTGGTTCACGGGGCGGTGGGACGACACGGGGTGCCTCGGGCTGTCGCCGGAATCGCCGCCGGACATCACTGCCGGTCTTTCATGGCATGGGAGGATCTGCCTGCTTCGGGGGTGGCTTCGGCTCTCACCGCGATGGGTCTGGAAAGGGTGAACGGTGAGGTGCCGATCGATGCCAGAATCGAGCATCAGATGGAGTATCGCGATCTGGACCTGGGCATCACCGGGGCCACAGTAGGTCTTGCCGAGAGTGGCAGCGTGGTGCTCGATCATGGACCGGGCAGGCCCAGAATGGCCAGTCTCGTGCCCGAGGTCCATGTGGCCCTTCTCGATCTGACACTGGTCGAGCGAACGCTGTCCCATTGGGCCCATAAACGCCCGGAGGGAGTCGCAGACACCGCAAATCTGGTGATTGTCACAGGCCCAAGTCGAACAGGCGACATAGAGCAGCAGCTCACTCTTGGGGTTCATGGGCCAAAACATGTTCACATCGTGTTGATCAAATGAGCGGTCTCCAAGAACCCCCGACTCGAGATCGCCCATCACGTGTTCTGGTCCGGATTCTGATGTTGGCACTGCTGGTGGCCGCTGTCGGCGTCGTCGTCTGGACGTCGGTGACCAACCAACGGATCAACCTGATCGAGGATGTGCCCGCACGAGAGATCGAGCTGGTCGACTTCACAATGGTCGGAAGCCTCCGCATCAACGTCGTCACGGAACGTGGCGGCGTTGTTCCGGTGATCCTGCTTCATGAAAGGGATGTCGCCGGTGGGGTGACGCTGGAGGATGTAGCTGAAGGATTAGGGGGTCGATTCCAAGCGGTTCGGCTTGATCTCCCTGGATATGGGCTGAGCGATCGTCTGCCGAGCGAGGGTCCCGGTCACACTGTGGCATTCATGGCGCAAGTCGTGAGCACCGTTATCGAGGAACGATTCGCCATTCCAGCCGTGGTCGCCGGCGTCGGTCTCGGGGGGCGGGTTGCCGCCGAAGTGGCCGTAAGTAGACCGGATCTCGTCCGCGGTGTCGTGCTCGTCGATGTCGACTTCTGGGAGGAGGATGGGTGGATCGAGATCGTCGAACGTCTGCCGTGGGTAGGTCGGGCGGCGACGTTCAGTTTCGAGACTGGGGGCAGATTCGCAATGGACATCTGGGCGCCGAACTGCGCCGAAGGTGGATGGTGTCCCGGTCAGGATCAGATCGCTGCGCGCGGCATCACCACGACCATAAGCGGATCGACCGACTCGATCAGATCGTTCCTACGAACCCAGCCGTCCTCTCTGGTTCCGTCAGACCTGGCCGAGATCGTCGCGCCGGTGGCCTATGTGTGGAGTCGAGATGGCGATGTGCCTTTCGACTCCGTGGAAAGGGTGAGACAAGAGCTGCCCGACATGACGGTTTCGGAAGTCGATGGCTGGCAGGCCCATCTCGAGTCTCCGGGAGCGGTGGTCGCCGCCATAGACATGGTGGGCCGCTGAGAGCCAGGTGGCGCAGACGTTGGCCAGTGCTGTACGCCATTGTCGTTTGCGAGCCGGAATCCCACTTCTGCTCGCAAACGACAACGTAAACCCAAAGACCATTCTCCGGGTCGGCAGCATGTACGACGCATCAACCCTCAGTCGGTCACATCCTTTTTCTGGTTGGCGACCGGGAAAAAGCTCCCTTGCACAGGTGGCGTCGTATTCAACTGGCCCGGTTTCTCATTGAGGAGGAGGGTTTCGCCCGAGATCGGTTCGAGTTCGACTCCGAAGGGAATATGACCCGCATTCGCGGGATGGACTCCCTGGATGAGGACCTCGTGGAAAAGGCCATCGGCACCGGCATCCCGTTCATGACCAACGGGTGCCCCGGTTCTGACGGTGAGCCGGGATGCACCAGGCCTTTTGGCTCCTACTCCCCGGTCGAGCCGATTCGGGACTACCCCTGGCTTCCCACCGAGAGCGATCTGACCCAGATCCGCGACGAGATGCGACTGTGGGAGGTCTACACCTCGTAGGGCGCTCGATCAGCGATCGACGAGGCTGGAGTGGCGGTTTCTGATGGTTTCGAGGCGCTGTCGTGTCGCAGGAGTGAGTTCGCGGTTCGTCGGGTCGGTCCAGATTCGGGTCTCTTCTGATGTTGCGGCAAAGAAGTCCTCGAGTTCGGCGAGAAGACGAGTGGTTATGTCGACGACCAGGGCTATCACATGTAGTCGTTCCGGGTATTGGGGTCGTCCGTTGTATTCCAACCGTTGCTGATCCGGTCCCCCGATTCCTTGCTCGAGCATTGTCAAAGGTCCCCCTTCAGCGAGGTACTCGTCGACGATGGCGACCATTCCGTCCAGCATTTCACGAGCAGACCCGGCAGTGGCCTCCATCGAAGCGGTCAGATCCTCAGCGCTCCCTTGATCGCCGTGGAAGAGACGGAGGACGCCTTCGATCTCGAAGTGTGGTTCCTGTGGCGGCGTCCCCAGCCAGTCCCTCAGGGCTTGGCGGCCCGGGGAGGTGATGGTGTAACGGTTTCGGGTTCGTTTCCCTGCCGGTTCGTTTTCAACGGTCGCCCAACCCAACTCAACGAGACGTTTCTGTTCTCTGTATAGGTGTCCCTCAGAAGATGGCCAGACAAATCGAAGACTTCTCCTCAGCTGATGAGTCAACTCGTAGCCGGTCCATGATCGGACGGCCAATAATCCGAGAAGGCCATAGGTAGTGGGAGAGGTCTTGTTCACCACCGGATACATATTACTCGCATTGTGAGTAGATCTGCTGTATGTTGCACCAAGGGTCACGGACTGGAGAACTGTCCCGACATCAACAGAGGAGTCAAGTAGTCATGGGTGTAGGAACACTGCGCTGTGTTGTCATCAACGTCACCGACCTACCGCTCGCATACAAGTTCTGGGGGGCAGTCACCGGACTCGAGGTCATCGGATCAGAGACCGGATGGCACGACTGGCTGGGATATCTGGGCACCAAGAATCCGTGGAAACACGAGATCATCCTGCAAAGAGTCGACAACTCCCCTTTGGAGATCCAGGCTCCCGCAGCCGACAAACCCAATCAGGTTCACATCGATATAACACCGGACCACGGTGTCGACCAGGCAATCGAAGAGATCATCGAACTCGGCGGTAGCGTCAAGAAGCCGCCAAGTCTCTTCCCACGACCCGAATCCCACGGTGATCATCGACCGCTCATCGACTGGGCAGTGATGCAAGACCCATTCGGCAACGAATTCTGCCTCGTGGAGAACCTCACCGAGGAGCAATCACTTGCAGCCATGAACGCCACAGAAGCGACCACCGACCACCAGTGGCGCATAGCAGCAGGAGTCGCCCGATAACCCGCGTCTGGGGCGGCATTCCAACGCAAACGTGGTGGATCGAGGCTACGCGGGCGATGAGGGCGTATGACCAACACGCAGCGCCGCTGGTGCATCCGTAGGGACGGCCGGGTTCGTCGGCGCTATTGGAGACACCCGCCGATAGGGGGCCCCGACTGCCGGTCTGGGGTCGGCTTCGCCGTTGTTGGGCCACATTGCCATTGCCCGCTCCGCCTTCGCCGTGATGGTCAGGGCAGGGTTGACGCCCAGGTTGGCGGTGATGGCCGATCCGTCCACGATGTGGAGGCCGGGGTAGTCGAAGACACGGTGGTATGGATCGATCACTCCGGCGTCCCGGTTCACGCCGATCGGGCAGCCGCCGATGATGTGGGCAGTGGTCGGAGTGTTGAGCATCGCCTCGAAGATCGATCCCAGGGCCATCCCGCCCATGGCGGCTGCCGCGTGGCGCGCGGCGTTGTTCGCCTCCGGGATCCAGGTGGGGTTCGGCTCACCGTGGCCCTGGCGTGAAGAGAGCCTGGCACCGAACAAGCCGCGTCTGCGGAAGATCACCAGACTGTTGTCCCTGCTCTGCATCACGAGAAGGATCACGCTGCGGCTTGCCCAGTTCCTCACCGATAGGGACCGTAGGAATCGAAGGGGGTGGCGGATGATGGTGAGGAGGAACCGCAGGGGCCGTGGAATACTGCCACCGCCATCCACGATGAGAGTGGAGAGCGCTCCCATGGCGTTGGAGCCTTCGGGATACCGGACCGGCTCGATGTGGGTGTGCTCGTCGAGGTGGATCGACGAGGTGATGGCGACCCCATGCGAGTAGTCAACGTCGGTCTTCGGTGGCGCTACCGCTCCAACGATTGCCTCTGAGTTAGTGCGTACCAGCGTGCCGAGCCGATCCGAGAGGTTCGGAAGCCGACCCTCGTCCTTCAATCGGTGCAGCAGTTTCTGGGTGCCCATGGAGCCGGCGGCGAGGATCACGTGCTCTGCGGTCACGGTCTCCTTGCGATGGCGGACTACCGCACCGGACCTGTCCGTGGTTATCCGGTAGCCACCGTCTCGGAGCGGCTCTATGTCGACGACCTCGGTCTCGGCCCGGACGATTACCCCGTGCTTCTCGGCGAGGTAGAGGTAGTTGCGGTCGAGGGTGTTCTTCGCCTCATAGCGGCACCCCACCATGCAGCCTCCACAGTCGATGCAACCGACCCGCTCCGGTCCTTCGCCACCGAAATAGGGGTCGGCGACGCGCTCGCCTGGTTGACCAAAGTATACGCCGACGTCAGTGGGGTGGAAGGTGTCGGCGACGCCCATCTGGTCGGCGATGCACCGCAATACGTGGTCGGACGGGGTGTCGCCTGGGTAGGGAGTGACTCCGAGCATCCGCTTCGCTTGATCAATGAACGGTGCCAACTCATCGCGCCAATCGGCGATCTCTGTCCAGATCGGATCCGCCCAGAATGCATCGAGCGGTTCATAGAGGGTATTGGCGTAGACCACCGACCCGCCGCCGACACCCGAGCCTGACAGGATGAACACACCACGCAAGAGCGACATGCGTTGGAAGCCACGCATGCCCAGCCTCGGGAACCAAAGGTAGTTGCGGAGATCCCAGTTGGTCTTGGGGAGGGTGTCCTTGGTCCACCGTCTGCCTGCCTCCAAGACGGTGACCCGGTAGCCCTTCTCGTTGAGCCGCAGTGCGCAGACACTGCCCCCAAACCCGCTGCCGACGACCGCCACGTCGGTGTCGAAGGTTCTGGTCAATGGACGCCTATGACGGCAAGCGAAGCTGCACAGGTGTCGTCCATTCCCTCAGCACCGAACCATCAGTCGGGCGTGACGAGCAAGACCTGATCGTGGACGCGGGCACGTTCGTTCACTTTGATGGCGATGGGGTCGCCCGCCTTCGCCGAGTCAACCGTCTGATGTTCGATTTGGATCGACTCGACGGTCTGAGTGAAGTCCGAAGTGTGTCCGAGGATGTGAACAGTGTCGCCTACCTCGAGCTTGCTGGACAGTTCGATGCCCGCAACCTCCAGCTTGCCGTAGTAGTGGGTGACAGTTCCGACTGGGTGCTCGGCCATGTTTGCCTCCTGTCGTTGTGGAGGGCGCCAAGTATTGCAGCACATGTCGAACTGTCGCAATGCCTCCTGGCCGGCCTACTCGTTCGACCGTCTGTCAGTTCGGGGCCTCGAGAAACCCCAGGTAACCCCGTCAGGGCTCAAGAAGTCGTTCTGCGGATCGGTTATCACAACCGCTGTGTTGATCGTGCTGAAGTCCATGTCATCCCCTTTTCGCATGGTCGCGGAACATTCCCACCGACCGTGCCGAGCATGAATCACCCGCTGCGAGGTTGCCGAAAGAGTGTCACGGACTTGTCGATCCGTGTCCGAAGGTCCTCGGGACAATGGCCATTCTGCCCTGTCGCCTGCGGACAGATCGATCGAAGATAGTGAGAGCGGCGAACCAGTCGCCGCGACGATTCTCAACCAAGGAACAGAGACATGAAGCGTCTATTGGTGTTGGGAGCCGGTACCGCTGGGACGGTGGTCGTCAACAAACTCCGCCCTCTTCTCTCCGAAGAGGAATGGGCTTTGACCATGGTCGACCAGGAGGCCACCCATCACTATCAGCCCGGCTTCCTATTCATACCTTTCGGGATCTACACCCCCGACCAGGTGACGAAGCCAAAAGAGAGGTTCATCCCCGACGGGGTCGATCTGGTGATGGGCGAGGTCGACAAGGTCGAAGCCGAGGCCAATCAGGTACGTTTGGTGGACGGAACCGTTCTCCCCTACGACTACCTGGTGATCGCCACCGGAACAACACCGAGACCCGACCAGACCCCGGGCATGGATGGCGAAGAGTGGAGAGATAGCGTTTTTGATTTCTACTCCTACGAGGGCGCCACAGCCCTCGCCGGCAAGCTTCGGGCATGGGAAGGCGGCCGTCTTGTGGTCCACATCACGGAGATGCCGATCAAGTGCCCCGTCGCCCCACTCGAGTTCGCCTTTCTCGCCGACTCCTTCTTCAAGGACAAGGAGATGCGAGACAGAGTGGAGATCACGTACGTGACTCCTCTCGACGGAGCATTCACCAAGCCGGTGGCCTCAGGGCACCTCGGTGGGATGCTCGACGAGCGCAAGATCGAAGTCGAGACAGATTTCTACATCGAGAGTGTCGACAACGAGAACAAGACGATTGTCTCCTATGACGAGAGGGAGATCCCCTTTGCTCTGCTGGTGACCGTCCCCCTGAACATGGGGGCCGACTTCGTTGCCCGCAGTGGTCTTGGAGACGAGCTCAACTATGTGCCCGTCGATCGCGGCACTTTCCTCTCCAGGAAGTGGGACAACATCTTCGCTCTTGGTGACGCCGCAGACCTCCCCACATCGAAGGCGGGGTCCGTGGCCCATTTCGCGGTGGACCTGTTCACCAAGAACTTCTTGCAGCACATTCGCGGCTTGGAGATGACCCATCTGTTCGATGGGCATGCCAACTGCTTCGTCGAGTCCGGAGACGGCAAGGCGCTGTTGATTGACTTCAACTACGACACCCAGCCATTACCTGGCAAATACCCGCTTCCCGGCATCGGCCCGTTCTCGCTGTTGGAAGAGACCGAGATCAACCATTTTGGGAAATTGATGTTCAAGTGGGTGTACTGGAACGCACTGCTGCCGGGACGTGAGATCCCATTGCCGGCCCTCATGTCGATGGCTGGGAAGAAAGAGGTGGAAGCATGACAACTCTCGCGACACCGGACATTGATCGCAGGCTTGACCAGTTGACCGACCTCGTCCAGTTGTTGGTGGAAGAAGCAGAGGAGAGGCGCCGGTTCAAGGAGAGCTACTCGGATCTGATGAGCGACCTGACACCGATCGCCAGCCAGGGGATGGAGTCAGTCACCAAGGCCATGGTCGAAGCCGAGGAGCGTGGCTACGTCGATTTCGCCAAGAGCGGTCTCGGTGTGGTCGATCGGGTTGTCACATCGTTCTCCGAGGAGGACGTCGAGGCCCTCGGCGACAACATCGTTCTGATCCTCGAAACGGTCAAGGAGATGACCCAACCAGAACTGATGCAGATGATGCAGTCGACATTCCACAGCGTCCAGGACGCCAACGATGGAATGGCAGAGCCACCGGGGATGCTCGCTCTTCTTCGACAGATGCGCGATCCCGAGGTCCGACGCGGTCTCGCCAAGATGATCGCCGCGCTGCGGTCAATGGGACAGATTTCAGGAAACACACAAGAAAGAAAGGAGGCCCGGCCATGAGCCTGGCAACAATCGGAGGTCACGGGGTCCACGTAGATGACGAGGGATTCATGACCGAGTACGACGAGTGGACCGAGGAGTTGGGGAAGACCCTTGCCAACAACATCGGTATCGATATGAGCGACCAGCATTGGACGGCGGTTCGATTTCTGCGCGACGACTTCAAGGTCGAGGGCGAGACCCCGACCCTGCGTCGAGTCTCCACGGTTGGCGGCGTCCCCACGAAGGAGCTCTTCCAGCTCTTTCCCAAGAAGCCGGCCAAGAAGATGGCCTACATCGCAGGGCTGCCCAAGCCGGCAGGCTGCGTCTGATTCGGAGGTTTGACAATGACAATGACAACGACACAGACCGCACCGGCAATCGTGCCCGACTTCGGTGACGATTCCGAAGTGCGAAAGATCTGCTTCATCTGCTCCAAAGGCAACCTTGATATGGCATACCCAGCTCTGATCATGGCCAATGGCGCCCTCAACGAGGGTGTGGAGGTTGACATCTTCTTCACGTTCTGGGGCATGGACATGATCAACAAGGGGACATGGAACGACCTCCAGTTCTCGATGCTCGGCAACACGGCGATGCACATGCCTGGCTCGACCAAACACCTTCCCCAAGGGCTCGGCGGGCTGCCGGGTATGACTGGGTTTGCCACGCACATGCTGAAGAAGCAGATTGGCGATCTCGACGTGCCTGAGATTCCCGAGTTCCTCGAGATGCTCCATGAGATGGGTGCCCGGCTGTGGGCATGCCAGCTGTCCGTAGACATGATGGGCCTCACCAAAGAAGACATCTATGAGGGTGTCGAGGACATCATCAACGTCGCAGAGTTCATCGAACTGTCGGAAGGCGCTCAAACACTGTTCGTCTGAGTTTCAGACCCTTGGTCTGAGAATTCGGGTGGGCCTCGCTCCGCTAAGGGGCGGGGCCCACCTGTTGTTTGTCCTGGTGAGGGGGAGGAGGGGTTCGATATCCCGCTTCATCAGGAGCCTGCCTACGTGCTCGCCGATTGGGTGCTGAGCCCTTGGCGATTCGGAATACGGAGGTTTATGGGGCGAACACCCGGATCTCGACAGCGCCGGTGTTGCCGCCGGTCGAGTTGACGATGTCGAAACGGAAGATCTGACCGGTTGTCACCAGCTCGGTGAGCAGCGGATCGGCGAGATTGCCGGCCGGGAAAGGCCCGAGGACATCTCCCGAATCGACAGTCACCGTGTACTCGGTGGTGGTGGCCGTCCCGTCAGCCATGGAACGGGTCAGAAACTCGACTCCGGAAATGTCCGCGGCCGAACCGAGGTCGATGACGATATAGGCGTCGTCGCCATCTCCTGCGGTGGCCCACTCTGTGGTGGTGTCACCGTCGATGGCCATCGTCCCGGCCCAGGCGTCGGAGAACTCCGAGCTCGTATCGACCACAGCCCCCATCAGCGACAGATTGTCGCCACGGGCCATGTCCTCGTCTCCGCCTCCATCGCTTTCCGTTTCGGGGATCACAAAGGTTGCCAGCTCACTCTCGTAGAGGGTGCCGTCGACCGTGGAGCCTTGCACCTTGTAGAAGTACTCCACCCCGGGCTCTGCACCAGGGAGGAAGACATCGTGTCTGACGATGCCCGTGCCGTTCATGGCCAGGGAATTGTTGAAGTTTCCCAGCGATTCTGTTTCGCCCCAGACGATGGCACAGATCATCGGCTCGGTTGTCTCCATTCGAAAGATGGCCCGACTCGGGTTGGTGGGATCCGCCTCGAAGACGAACTCCGTCCCCTGGACCTCGCTGAATGGCCGAACTGCACCACCGGAGCCACCACATGCAGCTATCAGGAGGCCAAGACCAAGAGCCATGAAGCCAAGTCGTCTCATGCTGTTGTCCCATTCTGCTCCGGTGCGGCTGCTGTGACCTCACCTCCGCATGACGCCCAGCTGCGAATACCGCCCTTGATGTCGCCGACCTGAGCGACGTCCTTCGTTCTCAGGGCACGGACGGCCCGACGACGCCGAACCCCGGTGGCGCAGTACAGGAGATATCGGTGGTCGGTGTCAAGCGCCTCGATGTTCGACGCGAAGTTGGCGTCGAGGGGAACGTGAAGGCTTCCCGGAATCATCTCGGAGCCACGCTCGCTCACCGATCGGATGTCGATGAGAATCGGGGCATCGTCTGAATCTATGAGACGTATGGCCTCGTCGGCCCGGACCGACGTCGAATCGCCGGTGCTCGGTTTGAGGTCGTAGACACCGGCACCCAAGAGGGCAGCGGCCACTCCCAGCAGCCACCAGGTGCCAGACGCAAATCCGACGACTCCGGTGACGGCCGCCGCCAGGAGTCGGATGCGGCGCTCCCCGCTCGAAATGCGACGAGATGTTTTGGCTTGCCCGTCCTCCGCGGCCCCGAACAGTTTTCGGATGTCCGACTCGGCTCCCGACCCCACATGTCGGCTCACCTCTTCGCCGCTGGTCATGGCGATCAGAGTCGGCGTGGCTTTCGCCCCGAGATCTCTGGCGACATCGGGTTGAGCGACGGCGTTGATCTCGATCACATCGACTCTTCCCTGGTACTCGTCGGCAAGGGTGCCGACGTGGGGTCTCACTGCTCTGCAAGCGTGACAACCGGGAGATGTGATGAAGACGATGGAAGGGGACGATGCTCGTCTCCATTCCGCCGTCTTGTTGTTTGTGATTTCCATTCAGGAAACGGGGTTTGGACTCTTGGTTCCAATGCGGAAGATCGCATAGATCGGGCAAAAGCCAACTGCCCCAGTACCTACGAGAATGACACCGACGGCAATCGCGGCGATTGCTCCGGCGCCGGAGAATGTGAAGGCTCCGAGAGCCAGCAGACTTCCGCCGACGACCACTCAGGCGATCCTGTCCCTGTTCGACTCGTTCATTGTTCCCTGCTCCTTGCTTGGTGTGCACCGGGTACGACGCAGTAATCTCGTATCGGTCACATGACTTCCGCGACTGTCTCCACGATTCAGCTCTTCGACCGTATGCCGACGGGATCTACACCCTCGGTGTTCGGATGCTGCGGGACCGTCATCTTGCCGAGGACCTGGTCCAGGACACATTCCTCAAGATCCTCAGAGGGTCTGCGCCATATACGGGCGACGGCTCATTGGCCGGGTGGTTGTACCGGATCGGTTACAACGGGGCTTTGGACATGCTCCGCCGCCGGCGGGAAACCCCTCCCGACGCCACCGCGCCCGAGACCTGGACCGTGGCCACGGAGGCCAGTGCGGAGTCATCCGTCATGGCGATGGTGTTGGCAGAGGCGTTGGACACTGCCATCCAGGAGTTGCCCGAAACGCTCCGTGCAGCCTTTGTTCTCAGAGATGTGGAGGAACTCTCCACTTCGGAGGTTGCCCAGGTGTTGGGAATCGGTGAGTCGGCCGTGAAGATGCGACTGGCGCGGGCACGAGAGCAGATGAGAGTCTCGTTGGGAGATCGACTATGGAACTGACATGCGAGAGCCTCGGTGCGCTCCTTCCGGAGATGATCGATGGTCGGCTCAGCAAAGAGGAGGAGATGGGAGCGGCCACACATCTGGCCACTTGCGAGAACTGCCGGTTGATCGTCGATGAGACCAACCAGTTGCGGATTGCGGCGCGAGAACACGGGCGTGTCGAAATGCCCGACGAAGCATGCGCCCGAATTCGCGTATCCCTCGAAGCGGAACAAGCCCGAGGTTAGGGGTGGTCTCGTTTCCCTCTCTGACCCATATCGGGTCGCCGCGCTCTACAGACCCCCGGTTGTTCGATCGACTGTTCGGCTCGTCGGAGGGAGTCCTTCCGCTGTGGATTGCTGAGCCCTATGTCCCGCTTTCGCCGGCCGTCAGCGAAGCACTGAAGGAGCGGGCAGCCGAAGGGTGGTATGGCTACGAGACGCGCCCTCGGGAAGTGTTGGACATCTTCTGGAACTGGATGGAGCGACGTCATGGCTGGGATGGGTCGGGGCTCATCACGTCAGTTAGCCCGAGCATCGGCACTTCGATCGGCGTTCTGGTCGGATTGCTCGCCGAAGAGGATGACGGCGTGATCTTGCAACCTCCGGTGTTCACCGATTTCAAGCCTCTGATCAAGAGGGCCGGGCGCGAGCCCACCCGAAACCCGCTCCGGCTCGAGAAGGGCTCATACACGATGAACCGCGAGGACCTGGCGGCGAGGGCGTCGAAGCCCGAGAACAAGGTTCTGATTCTCTGCAATCCGCACAACCCCGTTGGGAGAGTGTGGACAGTGGAAGAACTCAAAGCCGTGGCAGAGATCTGTAGCGCTGAGGGCGTGACGGTCATCTCCGACGAGATCCATGCGGATCTCGCTCTCTCCCCGAACCATTTCGTGCCATTTGCCACAGCGGCAGAAGGATCAGGTGTCCGCTGGGCCGCGACTCACGGCCCCATCAAGACGTTTGGGGTTGCCGGGGTCGCCGATACGTTTCTCATCACCGACGACGAAGAGCTGTCAGCGGGTTTCAGGTCTATGACGGAACGTCTTCACTTGACGCGTAACAACGTGTTCGCTCTCGCTGCCACAAAAGCCGGCTACTTGGCAGGTGATGAATGGGTCGACGAGCTATTGGCACTTGTGGCCGACAACGTCGAAGCCCTCGAGCAAGGTCTGCCCGGCGAAGTAGATCTCATCAACCCCGAAGGCACATATCTTGCCTGGTTGGATTTGAGACAACTCGAAATGGATGTACCCGAGTTGGCGAAGTGGCTCGTTGGGGAGGCTCGCCTCGCCCTGAGCCTGGGGCACTGGTTCGGGAGGGAAGGTGCCGGTTTCGCCCGAATGACGATTGCGGTCGACCCGGTCATCATTGACGAAGCAGTTGGGCGTTTGCGGACTGCCTTGGCGGAGAGGTAGCTGCCGGTGATGGCAGGTTGCGCTAGTGCTCTGAGATGAGGTTTCTCAGGCGTGTCAATCCGGATCTTCCCCTGGAGACGGTCGCGGATACGCTTGCCGAGGAGTACGGACTCAACGGTGATTTCACACTCCTCGAGAGTGAGCGGGACCAGAATGTGCGTGTCGATACCGCTGAGCGCTCGTGTCTCTTCAAGGTCTTCAACGGAGACGAAGACCAAGCGGCAATTGACTTTCAGATCAAAGGGCTGCGACACATCCAACGCGTCGACCCCGCTGTTCCGGTACCTCGCGTTCTTCCCACCCTCAGCGGAGCGGCCACCGGCAGGGTCGTGGGGCCGGATGGCGCCAACCACACCGTGTGTCTCCTGTCATTCCTGGACGGCGTTGTCGCGGGCACCCGGCCCGAGTTCGATACGCCGGCCTTCCGGCGAAACACGGGGGCGATGTTGGCTCGTCTCGACAGTGCGCTCCGTGGCTTTTTCCATGTCGCTTCCCTTCAGGATCACCCGTGGGACATGTCTCGGGTGCCTCGCCTGTTGGAGTACACCCAGTATGTCGAGAACGACTCGGCTCGCCGCAGCGTGGTTTCGATACTGGAGCAGATTCGTGATCACACCCTTCCGGCGTGTGCCTCATTGCGTCATCAGGTAATCCACCAGGACGGACACACGTGGAATCTGGTCGTTGATCCCGAGGATCCGGCCGAGATTTCGGGGATCATCGATTTTGGTGACATGGTCTACGGTCCGCTGATAAACGAGCTAGCGATTGCCGCCTACCTCTCAGGACGCGCTGCTCCGTCACCGGAGGCCTTGATCGATATCGTGGCTGGTTACGACTCTGTGACGTCTCTGGAGAGGGGCGATGTTGATGTGCTGTTCGATCTCGTGCTCGGACGGATGGCGATGAACCTGATCATCTCCGAGGCTCGTGCCGCGCTGTATTCCGACGAGCCGTCTGACGAATCGGATCCGGAGGTGCTGTGGGAGAGAATCGAGGGCGCCATCGAGGCGGCATCGGATGTCGAGGACTCAATTCGGCGGACTCTGGGATTCTCGTCACCGGCCTACGGTGTTTCGACTTCCGAACTGCGCTCACGTCGCGTCGCGGCGCTGGGTAGCCATTCGCCTCACTTCTACGCAGATCCCCTTCACATAGCCGCTGCCGAGGGCATGTGGATACACGGCGCTGACGGAAGGAAGTATCTCGACTTCTACAACAACGTGCCAACCGTCGGGCACACGAACCCTCACGTCGTCAACGCAATTTCACGGCAGCAGGCAACCCTGAACACCAACACCCGCTACCTCTATTCGACAGTGGTCGAGTATGCACAACGACTCGCCGCCACTCTCGAACACGGCCTTGATGTGTGCTTGTTCGTCAACTCAGGCAGCGAGGCCAACGACGTGGCAAGCCAGATCGTAAAGCACCGGGCGGGCGCCGATGGTCTGCTGGTGATGGCCGGCTCATACCACGGGATGACCGAAGCCGTCTTGGAAATTTCGGACGGGGAGGTGACGTCCCGACCTGCCAACGTGGCAGCGATCATGGCTCCCGATGACTTCCGCCAGGACCCGGTTACCCCTGCCCGTGCTGCCACCGAAGCCGAGAGCGCCATAAGCCGGATCAAGGAAGTGGGGCACGAGTTGGCAGGGTTCTTCATCGACCCGGCCATGACTTCGAGCGGAATCCCGAATGTTCCCCCGGGGTTCATCGACGCCATCGCCGGGGTGATCCGATCCCATGGCGGTCTCGTGGTCTCGGATGAGGTCCAAGCGGGGTTTGGTCGGACCGGCGTGATGTGGGGCCATGAGCGGGAGGGTTTCGTCCCCGACATTGTGACCATCGGGAAACCTGTGGGCAACGGGCAGCCGCTCGGTGTGGTGGTCACCAGGCGAGAGATTCTCGACAGTTTCATGGAGCAGAAGGAACTGTTCAGCACGTTCGGTGGCAATCCAGTCTCGTGTGCCGCAGGCCTGGCTGTGCTGGATGTGATCGAGAGCGAGGGCCTTGTCGCCAACTCGGCGTCCGTTGGCCGATATCTCAAAGATTCCCTCATCCAGTTGGCACAAACGCAGCGTCTCGTCGGTGATGTACGTGGCAGCGGATTGTTGGTTGGCCTCGAATTGGTCACCGATCGGGACAAGAAGATCCCAGCCGCCGGCGAAACTGCCCTACTGGTCGAACTGATGAGAGAAGCAGGGGTGTTGGTGGGCACCGCAGGCAGGGAGCGCAGCGTTCTCAAGCTGCGACCCCCACTAATCGCCCGCCGTCAGCACGTCGACATCTTCATCGCGGCCTTGGACTCCTCCCTCCGCGAGGTCGATCGTCGGGGTGCTTGACTCCCATCCGCGAGTGGAGCATTAACAGTCCGGTGAAGCGTGTCATCGGGTGCGCAGGAATTGGGAAGTCCTCGTGGCTCGCCCAGAGAGGTCGACCCACAGTTGAGCCGATCCTGGATGGTTCGAGGCGAGTTGGGACCACCGGCTGGCGGCATCCTCGAACAAGCCGACCAGATCGGTCGATGAATCGGCCCTCGACACAATCGCCCCTGACCAGACAGACCGTATCCAGTCCGGCAGGTTCCGTTGATTGTGGTCGAGAGGTCCGAAAGAGTCCTCACCCTCAATGTGGAGCCCTTCCCGTCCCGGGGTCAGGGGCGCAACTCTCATTTCGCCGCCGAACGCAAGGAGAATGTCGCGATCAGAATGAGCTGTTTCTCTGTGGCTGTCGTGAGCGCGGCCCATGGTGTCGAGCCAGGGGACAGCCCAGTGGATTATGCGATCAGCAAGCAAGAGTTTTCTCGCCTCATAGGCCCGTGTCGCGATGTCACGAGCTCCCGTTTCCCATCCATCTGCCTCTGCCGTTGCCAGGCCTGCGGCAAACGACGCCAACGAGGACAAATCCTGGCCCGGTAGTTCGTGACCCCACTCGCTTGCTCTTCGGCTCAGATCGTCAGCAGGGTCGTAGAACACAACGATGCCGACCTCGGTGGGCGACCGGTCGGCCCACAGGTCGGGAACGGCCGCTTGGCTCCAGTGATCGACAAGACCGGCCCAGAGTTCCTTCTCGGTCAGGGCTCTCTCAGTAGCGGTAGGCATCCGGCGTCGGCTTCACCGGTCGGTCCAGCCACAGGGGTCTTCGGTTCCCGTCAGGGCCGGGGCCGGGCTTGGTCATCTCGAGCCACGTTTCGAAGACCTGGGTGCTCTTGGCGGTGTCGACGACCACGTCCCCGTATTGGTCGCCCTCCTGAGCCGCGGTCAGGGTGACACGCTGGTGCCAAGCGTGCATTCCCGACACCGGATCCGGATGGACCGGGAATGCCAGGTTCTGATTCACCCCTGGATCTTTCCACCAGATCCTTGATGAGTCGGGGTCGTCAGACTCGAAAGGCTCTATGCCCTTCAACTGGCGGAGTCTCCACTTGCCATCCCCGAGTTGGTCGATGTTGACCAGCGCCGAGCTCCAACGCTCGTTCCCGGTCTTGTCCTCCTGACGCCAGCGACCCATGTGATGCGAGGCCGCCACCACGCCTGGTCGGATGCCCTCGGTTCGCCAGGCACGCATGACGAACCATCCAATGTCGGTGGTGATCCGAACCATTTCGCCGGTCTCGAACCCGAGAGAATCAGCGTCGACGGGATTGACCCAGAGGGGATGCCCATGACTGATCTCGTACAGATACTTGGCGTTGCCCGAACGGGTGTGAATCAGGGTCGGCAGACGAAAGATCGGGAGCAAGATACGCTCAGTTCCTCCGAGATCCAGGTCACGCCAGTTGACGTGCGACCTGAGATAGGTGGGAATCGCCTCTTCGCCCCATCCCCAGTCGTCCATCGTCTCGGAATACCACTCGAGCTTCTGCGAAGGCGTCTTGAAGCCCGTCTTCAGCTCGCCGTTGATGCTGACTCCGTTCCTCGGGTCGGCAGGCGGGCGCTCATGGACCTCGTAGATGTCGCGTTCTACCTCAAATGCGCCGTACTTCCGCATGAAACCGAGCGGGTCAAGACCTTCCTTCTGAGCCGCCTCGGGAAGACCGGGAACACTGTTCTCGAACATCCAGCCGTAGTACTCGTCGACCGAAACCGGTTGGCTCGGGTCATTGGGCGATTCGAACCATTTCCTGATCCCGAGCGATCCGTCAGGGTCGATGTGAAAAGAAAGGTCGAACCAGAACTCGGTTTCCTCCCACACTTCCCCTGGGTTGGCCTCGTATGTCCGGTTGAAGGTCTTGCCGTCTCGCTCGCCGGCCACACGGAGCACCGGCTGACGGAAACCAAGCCATTGGGCGGCGTGAGTTTCGTAGGAGTGGGTGTCGTGACGCTCAGCCGATACACCCATCGGCAGCACATAGTCGGCGTACCAGGCGGTCTCCGACCAGGTCGGGGTGAGCGCCACATGAAGACCGACCATCTCCTCGTTGGTGAGTACCTCCAGCCACGAGAAGCCGTCGGGATTGGTCCAGATCGGGTTGTAGACCCTGGTGAAGTAGACGTCGAGTTTTCCACGACCCTGTTTGAGAAGATGAGGAAGCAGGATGCTCATCTCATGATGGGCGAGGGGGTACTCGATCGGCCATAGAAGCTCGTTCCACCGGCTGTGGGGCGGTGGCGTGTTCCAGTGCTCTGGCTTGAACTTTCCCCAGGCGCTTGGCGAAAGCCCGCCCTTGGTACCCACCGACCCGGTGAGCACATGGAGAAACTGAAGCGTGCGGGCAGCCTGCCAGCCTCCGAGATTCCCCGATCCTGTTGAGCGCCACGTGTGAGAGGCAAACTGGTGCCCCGCGTCGGCGATCTCTCGGGCCACCTCGACGATCTGGTCGGTGGAGACGCCGCACTCCTCCGCGGCCCACTCAGGTGTGTAGTCGGCGTAGGTCTCCTTCAAGCCCTCGATGAATGACTCGTATGTGCGGTCCCTTTCCGGGAATCTCCTTTCCAGCGACTTCTCCCAGTTGACCCAGCGGCGGACGAATTCGTGATCGATGGTGTCCCATTCGAGGAGAAGCCGGGCGATGGCCAGGAAGAGTCCGGCCTCGGTTCCCGGCCATGTCGAGAGCCAGTAGTCGGACATCGAAGCCGTGTTGGAGAGCCTCGGGTCGATGGTGCAGAGCTTGGCGCCCGACCTCTTCGCCTCCATGATCCGCTGAGCGTGGGGATTGAAATAGTGACCGGTTTCCAGGTGGGACGACAGCAGAAGGATGAATCGGGCGTTGGCGAAGTCGGGAGAGGGCCGGTCATGCCCCGACCACATCGCGTATCCCAACCTCGCGCCGGACGAGCAGATGTTGGTGTGGGAGTTGTGGCCGTCAACACCCCAGGCTTTCAGGGTTCGATCCATGAACCCGTCCTCGCCGGGCCGGCCAACGTGGTACATGATCTCGTCGTGGCGGTTCTCGCGGATCGCCTTCCCGATGCGTCCTCCGATGTCGGCGAGAGCGTCATCCCAGCTGACCCTTTCCCACTCGCCTGATCCTCTTTTCCCCTTGCGCCGCATGGGGAAGAGGATGCGCTCGGGGTCGTCGACCTGATTGATGGTTGCCGGCCCCTTGGCACAATTGCGTCCCCGAGACCCGGGGTGGGCGGGGTTGCCCTCGAATCGCCGTATCTCACCGGTGTCCTTGTCGACATAGGCGAGGAGGCCGCATGCCGATTCGCAGTTGAAACAGGTCGTCGGTATCAACCTGTAGCGGTTCTCTTTCCGTTCGGGCCAAGCCTTGGCATCCCATTCGACCCAGTCGTCCCACAGGTCCGGTGGCGGGTAGTTGGTCAGGCCCCCTCCCGGGACCAGCCGTGGTATTTCGCGCTTTGTTGTCATTTCACCCTGCCCATCAACTCAACGGGACACTCTGGCCGGCCTTGACGAAGGCGTCGTCCGCAAGAAAGACTCCGGCCATTGCGGCGAGGCCTCCAGCGGCGCCGGTAAGAGTCGTCCCCCCGGAGAGAACCAGCACTGCTGCAACGATCGGGGCCAACACCACCAGGAACTGGCCACGCCACCACCTTGCGGCGTACTCGCCCTTCGTCATGTGGTGGAAGGCGGCTGCGGCGTTTGATGTGGGATGCGACCCGAACAGCTCGATCAGTGACATGAGCCCGACGATGACCGACCCGATCAACATCACCCAGGCAAATGGAGTGATCGAGGCAGCCAATACCTCCATGGCCAGGGCGGCGATAAGCGAAATGCCTCCGCCCACGGCGAGTGCCCCACCGATCATGTGCAACAAGAGAAGAGGGGTCTGCCACAGATCCCTTCCCTCGGCCTGCCCGAAGAGGAAGGCGGTATAGCCGGCCACACCGAGCCCATTGATCGCCGATGCCCAAATCACCGGCTCGAACGAGCCGAGATCAAAAAGCCCGATCAGATACCAAGCAGCCATCAATGCCGCTTGAGCGCCCAGGATCCAGGACCCTCTGACCAGCCATGAGGAAGGGTTGCCCTTGGTGAGCAAGTAGAGGAAACGATCTGGCCGTTTCAGATCCCACACCAGGAGGAGTCCAGTGAGCAAAAGGAAGAAGCCGGCGACCAACGGCGCCAGCCAGCGCATCCAGGCGGTATCGGTTCTCACACCGTAAGCAAGAGCGGCTGCCGCGGAGATGGCGATGCCGGCCGAGATCCCCTTCGTCAGGAAGTAGGAACTCACTTTCCATCCCCAAGGCATCGGATGGTCGATGTTGTAGACCACCCGTGGGGGCTTGTCGGAGCGGTCCCGGTCGATGCTCGCCGGCGGAGAAGGCGACGGCTCCACTCCGAAGTTGCCGATCGCGGTCTCCACGGCTTTGGGAGTCAGGTCCACAGACATCCAAGAATCGCCGATGGCTTCAGCATCACGCCAAACGCCGGAGTCACCCAGTGAACCGGATCGAACCGGATCGAGAATCGACGATTCCACACCCTTGTAGAAGACATTTGGCCCGGTTCCCTGTTCCGGGGCTCGAACCATCAGTTTCTCCGTTGCCACTACCCGCGCGATCTGGGTGGTCGGATCATCGATGTCCCCGGCGATGATCGCCTGCTCGGGGCAGACGATGACACAGGCCGGTTCGAGGCCGACGTCGACCCGGTGGGCGCAGTAGTTGCACTTCTGCGCGGTGTTCTCCGCCGGATCGATGTAAAGAGCATCGTAAGGGCAGGCCTGCATACACGACTTACAGCCGATGCAGAGGCCGGTGTCGAAGTCGACGATCCCGTCGTCACGCTTGAACAAGGCCTTGGTTGGGCAGATCGCCACGCATGGCGCATCGGTGCAGTGGTTGCAGCGGAGAACGGAGAAGAACCGCCTGGTGTCGGGCCAGGTCCCCTTCTCGATGTACTTGACCCATGTTCGGTTGACACCGAGTGGGACCTCATGTTCGGTCTTGCAGGCGACCGTGCAAGCGTGACATCCGATGCAAACGTCCTGGTCGATTACAAAGCCGTACTTCAGGACGCGCTCCAGTAAATGGTGATTCAGCCCTTCTCGGAGGCGAGTGTAGTTCTCCACTCTTTTCGGCTGAGACATCGGTCACCGACTCGGCCAGGTGGTTTGCCCGGGCAGGACACCCGATAGAATCGGCGCTTGCCAGACCCGGGCCACCGCCAGTTCTCGACGGCCGACATTGTTGCCGGTATCAGTGTTGCGCTGATCCTCATCCCTCAATCCCTCGCCTACGCCGGGATTGCCGGAGTCCCGGCCCATGTCGGTCTCTTCGCGGCGGCCTTGCCGACTATCGCGGCGGCCATCTTTGCTTCCAGCCCGTACCTTCAGACCGGGCCGGTCGCCATGACCGCCTTGCTCACTTTCGGGGCCCTCTCGGTGATGGCCACACCGTTCAGCCCCGAGTACGTCGCGTTGGCCGCCCTTCTGGCACTCGTGGTTGGCGTGATGCGTGTAGTCATCGGGATGACGCGATTTGGCGTGATCGCCTATTTCATGTCACGCCCGGTGATGATCGGATTCATGACCGGGGCGACGATACTGATCGCGGCATCCCAGGTTCCAGCCCTACTCGGTGTCGAGCGGGGCGACGACGGACTACTTGCAGAGGCCTGGCTCGCCTTCAGCGATCCGTCCGGTTGGCAACTGGGTTCGATCGTTTTCGGCATCGCCGCTGTGTTGGTGATCGAGGGGGCACGGCGTATCAACCGGCGAATACCCGGCGTGCTCGTGGCTGTCGCCGGTGCCATCCTGGTGAGCGTCTTGGTCGGGTTCGACGGCATGACGGTGGGTGAGATCCCGACCGGTTTCCCTGACTTCAGCCTGAACCTTCCGTGGTCATCTGTGGTCTCGCTGCTCATCCCGGGTCTTGTGATTGCTTTGGTCGGGTTCACCGAGGCTGCTGCGATCTCGACCGTTTTCGCCGCGGAGGATCGCTCTCGGTGGGATCCAAATCGCGAATTTGTCAGTCAGGGAATGGCCAATCTTGCTTCAGCGATCTCCGGTGGCTTTCCGGTGGGGGGGTCGTTCTCGCGTAGTTCGGTCAACCGATTCGCGGGGGCGAGAACCAGGTGGAGCGGGGCTGTCGCCGGGATTGCCGTGTTTCTCTTCTTCCCGGTCGCGGGTGTCTTGGAGCCGTTGCCGACGGCCGTTCTCGCAGCTGTCGTGATCGTGGCCGTTGTCAGACTGGTCCGACCTCAGGAGATAATTCCCATTTGGCGTCAGTCACGTCTCCAGGGTGGTGTGGCCACGTTCACGCTTCTCGCCACCCTCCTCCTCGCCCCCCGGATCGACGTGGCCGTGCTACTGGGAATCGGCGCGTCGATCCTCGTTCATCTCGGACGCGAGCTGAAGCTGACGGCGGAGGTAGAGGTCGACGGGGATCTCCTGCGGATCGCTCCCCGTGGAGTCATATTCTTCGGCTCGACGCACAAATTGAGCAACGCCCTCCTGGAGAGTCTTGCCGACCACCCGAACACGGAGCGGCTTGTCGTTGACCTTGGTGGGGTTGGACGCATCGACTTCACCGGGGGTGACGCGTTGCGGGCGGTGGTGATCCACTCGCGGGCGGCGGGTCTCGAAGTCCGTTTCGATAACATTCCGCCTCATGCCGAGCGAATCGTTCGCGGCGTGTTGGACTCCCTCGATTAGGTGGCGTGCACTAGGGCCTGATCAGCACCTTGCCGGTCGTTTGGCGGCCCTCCAGGGCACGATGAGCATCGGATGCCTGTTCGAGTGAGTACTCAGCCCCGACCCGCACGTTGAGTTGCCCTCCAGAGACCCACCCAAACAAAGCGTTGGCGCGCCCCAGCAACTCCTCTCTCGTTTGCAGGTAGTGCGCCATCGTGGGACGGGTCAGGAACAGTGAGCCCTTTTGCGCCAGTGTCAGCGGCGATACCCCGGGCACCGGCCCCGATGCGTTGCCGAATGTGACCATCATCCCCCTGGGACGGAGGAGATCGAGACTGTCCTCGAAAGTGGCTGCTCCGACACCGTCGTAGATGACGTCGAGTGGGTGAGACCCGAGAGCATCTTCTATCGCATCCTTGAAGTTCTCCCGGGTGTACACCACGACATGGTCTGCCCCGGCATCCCTGCTGAGCTGAGCCTTCTCATCGGTCCCGACGGTGGTGATCACCTCAGCGCCATACAGCTTGGCGATCTGGGTGAGGAGCAGCCCGACACCACCTGCGCCGGCGTGGATCAGACAACGGTCGCCGCTCGCGAGCGAGAAGGTGTCCGTGGCCAGATAATGGGCGGTGACTCCCTGGAGGAGCACCGCTGCCGTCGTGGCTTCGTCGACGTCGTCTGGGATGGGAATGGCTGCGTCTGTGGGCACCGCGTGTTTCTCGGCATAGCTCCCTATGACGCTGGTCCAACCGACGCGATCACCTATGGAGAAGTCCCCAACCGATTCGCCGACTTCGATCACCACCCCTGCACCTTCGAGGCCGGGAGTGAAGGGCAAGTCCATGGGATAGAGGCCACCCCTGTGATATGTGTCGATGAAGTTGAGCCCGGCTGCGGAAACCTGGACAATCAGCTCTCCCGGTGCAGGAGTCGGGTCCGGAATATCGGCGAGGACCAGCTTCTCGGGGCCTCCGCCTTCAGCTACAACGATTGCCTTCACGGACGCTCCACCTTCCATCCTCTGGCCCGCATCTCGTCTGCGAGCATCTCATCTGACAGGTAGGACAAGTCGAAGGGGTCACGTTCCATTCCCAGACACCGCTCGATCGGGTCGCGCAAGGTCCTGGCCCAGGCTTTCCCCTTGGCCTCCGCCTCTTGGGACAACGTGGAGTCAGAGTTGACGGTGTAGACACGGGCGAGAATCTGAGGGTTTGCCCGAGATCCCTTCTCCCCGTAGACGAGTAGGACAGATCCGATCGGCACGTCCTGGATGCCTCCCACGCTCACGAAAGCCCCGTCGTAGGCCCACCCCGAAGACTTGTTGGTATCGACCGAGTCCACGACTTTCGCCCAGTTCTTGTGACGCTCGTCGCCGAGAAGAGGGACGTCAATGGCAACAAATGGTGCTTCGTCCATGAGAGGAGAGTAGGCAGTGACAGTCTCCTTGGCCCGTCGCCCGAATAGCTACGCTCTACCCATATGGCCATGCTTCGATTATTCGCAAGCCTTCGTGAGATCGCCGGGACCGCCCGGGTGGACATCACCGCTACGACTGTTGGCGGTGTTATCGACACCGCCAACGAGAAGTTCGGACCCGATTTCGTAAGAGGTGTCGAGACGTCTCGGGTGTGGGTGAACGGTGAGGAGGCGGCCTTGGCAGACTCCGTGGGTGAATCCGACGAAGTAGTCCTGCTGCCTCCCGTCTCAGGGGGCAGCCAACCGGCGACACTCGCAGCAGTCGACCTGCTTGGGTTTTTGCCCATCGTGGTTTTGGTGGTGGCAGTTCTCGCCAACACCCAGAGCCAGGAGATCTGGGCGGCGGCGCTGGTGGCAATCGCCGCCGCATGGGCGCTCGATCTGTCGGCAGTGTTCGTTGCCAGAGGACGTCTGCTGGCCCCTCTGGCCATTACGACCACCGCGGCTGCGGGCGCTCTCTCGGCTCACATCGTTGGCGGCGCCGGGTATGGCCTCACGGTGGCCCTTGCCGTCGCGATCGTGCTCGGCTGGGCAGTGGTCTTTGCCGACTATCGCAGCGTTGACGTCTACTCCCCAACCCTGCTTGTCGGCCTCCTCGCAGGTCTGGCGACTGCTTCAATGGTCCTGTCCCGATCGAGCTTCTCGCCCGACGACCGTGCAGTGGATGTATTTCTCTTTGCAGTCATCGTCGGTGTGCTGCTTGGAGCGCTGGTGGCCCGGCTGCCGGCTATCCCATTTCTAGATCAGTTTTCCACCACCGCCATCACCGCAGTCCTGGCAGCGGTCGCGGCCGCCGCTTTCTGGAATCTCGATGCGGTCGGCTATCTCCTGGTGGGTCTTGGCATTGCCGTCGCCTTGGTCGCCGGCCACGGTTTGTCTTCGATGCTGCGGACGGGACGGGTGACGCTCACCGAGCGTTCTCCGGGTTTGCTGGCATCCCTGGACGGGGTGATTCTCGCTGCTGCCATCTACTATCCGCTCATCCGGGTGATTCTCTAGCAGCGCTGGATCGCCGGCCCGATCTCCTCCCATAACGAGCCATGCTGTGGCAGTGATGGGCCGAGCGAGGTCAGCTGGCTCCAACTACTGCAAAGCCCCAGCCTCTGGTTAGCATTTGGCCCCAATGGCTGCTCTGAAGGCGCGTTATCGCGCACTTCTCTTCATCCCTCTGGTCGCGTTGGTGGCATTCCTGTTTCCTCTGCCCACCCAGGCGGTCACGAAGTCACAGGTCGATGCGGCCTGTGAGGACTCGCGTGAGCAATTGGCAGAGTACAGAGAGGCTCGTGCCGACTTCGACGATGCCGCAGTCAAGTACGAGGGCGTGCTTGTCGAAGTCGACATTCTCGAGGCCAAACAAGGTCAGATTCAGGGATCTGTCGACAACCGTTCCGAGGAGTTAGTTTCCGTCCAGGACAGGATCGAAGAGCAAGCCGTTCACCTCTACATGTTGGGGGGCTTCTCCAACCCCGGCATCATCCTCAACGCATCCTCTGTCGACCAGTTCCTGACGACCTCAGAGTTCCTCAGCGCGGCCACCGTTGGTGGACAGGAGTCGATCACCGATCTGATCGCCGCCAGGGGGGAGCTTGGCCGTTTCCAGGTGGAGCTGGATGCCAACCACGATGCCCTCGAGATCGCCGAAGCCCAAGCGCTCGAGTTCAGGGGCATCCAAGAAGAGGCAATGGGGCGTGAGCAGGCTTCTTACGCAAAGCTGAGCGGACGATGCAAGGAGCTTCAGAAGCAGTACGAGATCGAGCAGGCGGCAGCCGCTCAAGCGGCACGCCAGCGTCGTTCCGGATCGGTTCAGGTCGGGCCGTTCATATGCCCCTTCGAACCCGGCCGGACATCCTTCAGGGACACCTGGGGGGCCGCACGCTCGGGAGGGAGGGCACACAAGGGGACCGACATGTTCGCTGCTTGGAATGAGCCGACGTATGCGGTTGCCGCAGGAACGGTCTGGGTTGGGAACCGGGGTTTGGGCGGGAAGACCGTCTGGTTGACAGCCAACAACGGCGTCGCCTACTACTACGCCCACCTCGCCGGATGGAACGTTTCCAGCGGTCAGCGTGTGAGTCAGGGACAGGTAGTCGGCTTCAATGGTGACAGCGGCAATGCGAGGGGCGGTAGCCCCCATCTCCATTTCGAGATTCATCCCGGCGGAAGGGGCGGAGCAGCGGTGAACCCCTATCCCACCCTGGCCGCCGCCTGCAAGTAACCTGACGGCGTGACCGACAAGCGCCGCCGCATCGATATCGTCCTCGAGCCTGACTACCTGGACAACCTGACAGGGCTCGACCTGGACGAACTCAGACGGAGACGCCATACCGCCGAGGACGTCGAGTCTCAGATTTCCTATTACCGGCGCCTGCTCCATGGCCGCATGGATCTGTTGAATTTCGAGTTGCGTCGTCGTGGTGGCGAGGAAGAACGGACCCTGCTCGAGGCTCTGCCCGAGATTCTTGCCAGCGGAATGGTCCTTGGCGAGGAGCCCAACCTGAGGCATATCGAGACGATGCCGCCGATTCCGTCGAAAACCGGACGGCGGCTGATCGACAAGATCATGGACGACAGCGTTCTCACCCAGCTCTCGGAGCTGTCGGACGACGATGTCGTTGAAGCTCTCGATCAGATTCAGGAGGTTGAGGCCGAGATGTCCAACCAGCGCAAGCAATTGCACGCTGTAATCGACTCCCTGCAAAACGAGATCGTCGCGCGCTATAGGAGCGAGCAGGGCGAGGCGACGGTCCCAGGCTGAATCTTGCTCGCCGCCCGGGTCAGATCAGGTCTTGTCGAGTCGACTCACCATGGCGTCGTTTCAATTTCCCGCCCCGACGGATCGCTGGTCGCCTGGTCGGGCGACATCGATCGACCCTTCTTCCTGCGTTCATCGGCGAAGCCGTTTCAGGCATTCGTCTCGCAGTCCTCAGGAGCTGGTCTGGAGCCCATCCAGCTTGCGGTGGCGGCAGCCTCGCATCATGGCTTGCCGGTTCATGTAGCGCTGGTCGAGTCGATTCTGGCAAGCGTAGATCTCAGCGTCTCAGACTTGCAGACACCTCCAGATTGGCCGCTTTCGGAAGAGGCTGGCCTCTATTTGGCGCGCAAAGGAGAGAGGTCACCCCGCCGAATCTGGCACAACTGCTCAGGAAAGCATGCCGCGTTTCTCCGAGCCTGCGTTGCCCAGGGATGGCCGATCGACACCTATCTCTCTCCCTCCCATCCGTTGCAGAAGCAGATAGTTGCTGTTGTCTCCGAGCTTGGAGAGCACCCGGTTGAACCGGTCGGGGTCGATGGCTGTGGCGCTCCGGTCCTGAGAACGACCGCCCGCGCCATGTCGCTCCTATTCGCACGTCTTGGAGCGGAGGATGCCTTCGATGAGGTCCGAGCCGCGATGCATCGATATCCGGCTCTCATTGCGAGCAACGGAAGCGGCGACACTTCGATCTCGGTGGCGATCGACGCGGTGGCCAAGGGAGGTGCTCGAGGTTGTATCGGTGTGGCTGTTGGCGACAGGTTGGGAGTGGCAGTCAAGAGTTGGGATGGACTGAAGGACATTGCCGTTGTAGGAGCAGTAGCGGCTCTCGATGCATTGGGTGAGCTGTCAAAACCGGCAGCCACCCTTCTCGGGCAGGTGGGTCGCCCAGATGTGATTGGAGGGGAGGTAGCCGTCGGTTCGACCCTGTCCCGATTGGAGCTGGAGTTCGTGTGAGATGGTGGCGGTCGAGTTTCGAGCGATGATCAGAGTGGAAACAGCGAAGCGCGAAACTTCGGGTTAGAAACTTGTGAACACACCCATGTGGAAAAGGGCTGTGGATAACCCCGATTCCTGTTTGTAACCAGAGTATCTGCTCTCAATCTCGGACCTAGAATGATGGGTTACGATAGATGACGTTTGATTAGGCCCTCTACGAGGTCGTTGAATAGGAGTTGGTTTTGTCGTAGATTCGGCATCGCAAACGCCCTAGAGGCAATCCGGAGAAGCGTCCGTTCGGGGAAGTGCGGAGGAGGCTCCGGGAGGTCACTGGGGCGTTTCGCCGTCTCCGGATCTGGCTACGCCTCAGCCACTCAGTCGTGACACATCCACCAGAAACGTGTTGCCACCAGACAGGACTCGCCGGGAGTCACCGGCTTGTCGGGACCAACTATCAGAGTCGTGGTAGTGGTGGGTGGGATTGTCGTAGTGGTGGTGGCCTCGGCCGCGGTGGTTGCCGGCGACTTAGCCGTGGTGGTGGTCGCCTTGGGTGTGGTGGTGGTCGAGCCGTTCGCAGTGGTGGTGGTGGCCTTGGGTGTGGTGGTGGTCGCGGCGGGCGCGGTTGTCGTCGTTGTTGCCCCGCCACCCTTCTTCATGAAGACCACGGTCACATAGAGAACACCCTCGAGTGTGCCCGTGCCGATCCCCGCGTAGTTGTAGTCACCGAGGATGTTGGCCTTGTGTCCCGGGGAGTTCATGAAAGCCGTGTGAAGCGAATCCACGGTCCCCCCGCGACCGACATTCTCACCGAGCTTCGACCAACCGCTACCTCCTGCCGCCTTCAGCTCGGCACTGGTCGAGTGGTAGATGTTGCCGGCATCCATCATGTCCTGGGTGTGGACACGGGCGTGATTTCGCAGACCGCCGTCCACGCTCAGAGGAGCGAGTCCGTTGGCGGAGCGAGAGGCGTTGATCTTCGCGAGAAAGCCGGCCTCAGACGCCGAATCGGCGCCGGCCGACAGACCGAGACTGACTGTTGCCAATGAGGCAAGCAGAACAATCGATAGCCATCTTTGTTTCCCCAGCATGGTGGGGTTATCGACCACGAAGGGTGGTTGCTTAAGCGCGGGACTTGGTTCTCACCATTCATTGACAGGTGCCTGATGACGGCTAGCCCGTCGGGTGAGCCGGGGCACTAGAGGCCGAACATGACCTCACGAAGGCTGACCATCGTCGATGCGTAGGTTTGGGTGTCTAGCCGCATGGAACCGAGTCGGAGTCCGGTCATGCCTTCACCGGCATTGGTCATGACCCGCAGTGTGTCGTCGTCATGGTGGAGGACACCAAGGCCCAAGCAACCGCCGCCCGAGCCCTGAACACCGACGAGCACATCATCGAGCCTTCCAAGGTTGAGTCCCACCGGCAGGGTCGGGGCGAACACCGTGGGTCGCACCTTCCATCTATCCAGAGGGGGTTGCAATGCCGCCGCGAAGCCATCTGCGCGTTTCCGAGCTCGCTCATCTGGTGTCATCGGATGGAGAGCCGGGTCGATGGGCGCGGTGATCACTTCTGCTCCGAGAAAGCGTCGCAGCATTCCGACAACTGGTTCCATTTCCTCGCCACGCTGAAGGGCGACGATTTTCTCGGGTCGGCAGAGTTCTGACTTGTGGTATTTGAGAGTCTCGCCGGACACCCCTGACGCGACCGCCGTTGTGTCGATGATCACGACATCTCCGGCCCGCCTCGCCCTTTCGACCATTACAGCGGTGGCGACGACGTGCTGAAGCACCAGCCGCGATGGCGTAACGGTGCCGACGAAGTGGAGCCCGTCGTGTCGGTCGAGATTCTCGAAGTCGTCCAACGAGTTGAACACCTTCATCCCCACGCACGCCGGTGGGCCGATGGTCGAGTTCCCAACGTCGGCATCGACGAGGACAGGTGTTCGTCCGGCAGCGAGTGCATGACGAACCGCTTGGAGAGCAAGGGTCGTCTTTCCAGTATCGAGCCCCCCAATGAGCATCGACACGTTGGTTGATGCAACGTCCCGCGCCAGATCGTCGTAGGAGAACTCGGTCATTCGGTCAATATAGGGCTGTACACCGACGCCATCTCCACGACAGACCACTAGCACCTACGGGTGCGCCTTCGTTGTGCGTCCTGGCCAGATGACGCCGATGACTCGGAGACACCCTCACACCATTTGTGCGACAGGCCACTAGCGTCGCCGACGATGTCTCTTCCGATCAGCTTTCTCTCCGACTTTGGTCATGGGGACGAGTTCGTCGGTGTTGTCCACGGGGTGTTGGCGAAGCTTGCGCCCGACTCGTCGGTCATCGACATCGCACACGAGATCCCCAGGGGAAATGTCAGGGCAGGGGCCCTTGCCCTGACCCGCGCCATCCAGTACCTGCCCGGGGGTGTTTGCCTCGCTGTCGTCGATCCCGGTGTCGGCTCCGCCCGTAAGGCCATAGCTGCCGAGACACCGTGGGGTTTCTTCGTGGGTCCTGACAACGGGCTTCTGTCGCCAGGTGTGGCAATTGTCGGGGGTGCCTCCCAAATCGTCTCGATCGAGAACCCGGAGTCGATGATCCCCTCACCGGGAGAGACCTTTCACGGGCGAGACGTGTTCGCACCGGCCGCTGCACTCCTGGCTGCGGGAGACACCGCACTCGGGGATCTTGGGCCGACGCTCGCCGACGATGAGGTCACACCGTTGCTTCTTCCCCTCTCCGAAGTCGTCAACTCCACGGTCATTGGAGAGGCATGGTGGGTGGACGTCTACGGCAATGTCCAGACCAATGTGTCTCCCGAGGACCTCGACGCTGTCGGAATCAGCCCTGGTGAAACTGTCACTGTGAAGATCGGATCGACCTTGCACTCGGTCAAATGGGTGACGTCCTACTCCGACGTTCAGGACGACGAGCTATTGCTCCACGTCGACTCTTCGGGGCTGATCGCGCTGGCCGTGCGGGGTGGTCGCGCGGTCGACACCCTCAGCCTCGCCGAAGGCGTGTCCGTCACCCTGGCGGGGAGAAGAGCACCCAGAGCTGAATGACACCTGCCACGGCGATGATGGCGAGAAGGATCAGGATGATGATGGCGGTGCCCGGTCTCACTTGCGGCAGATCGTATGCCGCTCTGGCGCACAAACTTGTCGAGGCCCCCGTAAACGGGGGCCTCGACTACATGAAGAAGGGTTCCGTCACCGTGGGGCGGGCTGGGAGGCTATCCGTTCACACCTTGGACGAACGTGCCCTAGGTATGAGGGGAACGGAGTGCCCTCCTTCCTGCATGCATCACGCTTATCGGTCACGGAGAGTGGTTCCTTGAGTAGTTTCTTCGTGCGATTTCTCACCCGCCCCGGATGCCACCTATGCGACGACGCCCGACCGATAGTCGAATGGGCGGTCAGGAAGGCGGATGTCGGCCTCGAAGAGATCGATGTCGACGGTGATGATCCGCTCCTGTCCCTTTACGGAATGAGAATCCCGGTGGTTCTCGGCCCCGATGACGAGGTGATCGCGGAGGGGGTGATCGTGGATCACAAGGCTCTCCGGAAGGCGATATCGAGTCTGTAGCCGGTCTAGCCGAGGTAAGAGATCGCGGCCTCGGGCTCCTGGCTACTATCCGTGGCGTCGCTTCCATCGCCTTCCCCACCATCTTCGGGGGATTCGGCGAGACCGCAATCAATCAGAACCTCGTCCGGATCGCCTCCGCCAAATCGGACACGCTCGAAGGCCGCAACTGCGGCGATCTGCTCCTCGGTCAGGTTGCTGCTGAAGCCGGGCATTCCGCCGGCGATCGGCTTGGAGGTGTCTCCATAGCTGTTGTTTCCCGCCGATTGGAACCCTGAGGACCCGAGCTCCACCCAGTCGATGTGATCTTCACAGGCCCCGAATGAGGTGAGCACACCGGTCAGACCCGGGAAAGTCCCTGCGCCTTGACCGCCGGCTCCATGACACCCGGCGCAATTGACACCCGTTACCTCGCCCCCTGCATAGATGTCCGCTCCGAGAACGATGTAGTCGACTCCGCCCCCGCCGACAGACTTACCGGTGAACTCGGAGCCATCACAGTTGACTATCTCGCCGGTCACGACATCGGTCATCAACTCCGTCGCCTCCCCGCACTCACCGGTGGAGGCGCCACCGAGCGCAAACAACGCGAACAGCGGGACGATCACCAAGACGGCCGTCAGCCACTTGGGGATGACAAAGCTTGTGCGCTCTCTGATGCCGGCGGTGGGCACGGTTATCACCTCAGGGAGGTGCACTGCCTCGCCCGGGGTCACTTCGGTGGGTATAGGGGCTCTCGTAGTCGCCTGGGGTGTGGTGGGTTGGGCTTCGACCATCACAGGAGCCGGGGACACTGGCACCTGCTCCAGTACCTCTTCTGCAGGGGCGGCCGCTTCCACAGGCTCGTCTGTGACGGTGGTCACAGCCACGGTGCCACCGCCTCCCCAAGCGGCCAGGATCTCGTCTACGGACGCCCCCGTCTCGGCCGCCCTCGCCTCAGCCGAACGACGTACCAGATCCTCAGGTATTCCGAGGGCAGCAGCTGTGGTGGCAAAATCGCCCATTCCTACCCTCCCGAAGTCCTTGATTCCAACAAGTAGGCGACCAGTGCGCCCATGTCGTCTTCCGCCAGATTGTGCGACGGGTGCCCGGTGGTCTCACCCGTGATGGTCGACTCCAACTGGCTCGACGTCATTCGTGTCCCCACGTCGGCGAGATCCGGTCCGAATCGTCGATCTCCCACCACCTGGTTGGTGTCGTTCAAGGTCACGGCTCCAAGACCAACATCGGCAACGACCGGTCGCACCATCTGAGTGTGACAGGCCGCACATCCGAGGGAGCCATAGACATGTTGGCCATCGACCGCCGCCTGTGAGAAGAGGATCTCGCTGGTTCGAGCACCCGGCTCCTCAACGGCAACGGAGGGGCCAATCAAACCAAGCATGAGAACCACCAGAAACATCCCGATCGCGCCCACGATGATCGTTCCTGGTTTGTCCGGCGGCCCGACAAGAACAGGTGGTCGGTAATCGCCCACAGGTGCCGCGGCGAGTGGCGCGACCTCGGATGGCGAAGTCTCAATCACGACTTCAGGGACCGGGTCGGGTTGCTGGTCCGGAGGCTCGGTGCTCTCTTCGACGGAGGGCGGCTCCGCGGGTGCGGCGGAGGGTGTGGCGGCCATGGCTTCGCCCCCGGCCCAGGCGTTGAGGATCTCATCGACACTGGACCCGGTCTCGGCGGCGCGAGCTTCGGCGGAACGAAGCGTCAGGTCCTCCGGCATCCCGAGTGCTGCCGCTGCAGCGGCTAGTGGTGTCTCACTCATCGCCGGCGTCCTTGGTCACGAGAACCTCTTGTGTGGCCGCCTTGCCCTGGGTGACTGTTCCGATCACGGTGGCCGCGTACGCGAGCTGGCCGAAGAAAGTGACGACGGCGAACCCGATAGCGATCAGCATCAGGGTCTCGACACTCGCCCCCAGACCGGCCCCCCAGCCTTCACCGGCATCTATGTAGGCGCCCGAATTGGAGCCGCCAATCCATGAGTAGCCGGAGACGAGACCGGCGGCCGCCATGAACACAAGAACACCGACCGAACCGGTGAGCGTCAGGGCCAGGAAGGGTTGGGCTCTCTTCGTGTACAACTTCCTTCCAAGCAGACGGGGGACGGCCGAGAAGCTCACGCTGGCGATCAGCAAAGTGCCGACGCCCGAGATGGCGGTGTATTCGACGGCTTGCCAGAAGCCCGTCAACGATGTGACCGATGCGATCGAACGGAAACCTGCAAGTGCCGCTATCACTGCGACACCAACCCCGAGATAGAGACCGAGGACACCGGATCTCAAGTCAGCTCTGTCTCGAACCTCGTCCCAGGCGCCGTCAAGGGTCAGCGAGGCGTTGACCGCATTTGCCAGAGCTCCGATTGGGAAGGCGAGACCGATGCCGGCGCCGACACCGGACAACCATGAGGGCCCCGGCCCAAACATGAGCTGGGCCGTCCCCCACCAGACCGCAGCGAATCCGAGGGACCAAAACCCGACCATGGCGAGCTGGCGACTGGCGAGGGAGACATCGAGCTCTCTGACCATCGTGAAATAGAAGAGCCCCGTTCCGACGGTGAAGAGAAACATCGTGACAAACCCGGCGGAGAAGAACACCTGCGTGTAGCCGACTGCAAGTGATGACAGATAGGGGAGGTCGCCCGAGAAGAGAGCCAGATAGAGGAGAGGCAGCCAGATGACCCCGCCGAGAACAAACCAGAGGGTCACGTAGCTGTGGTTCTCGGTGCGTGCCGAAATGGTTCCAATGGTGACCAGCGCCGGAACAGCGAGAAGGAGAGTCATCGGCAGGTTGATCCACCACGGAAGACCGAATGGCTGGCCACCTGTGCCGAACCCCAATCCGATGGCAAGCAGACCAACGGGTATCAGACCCGCGATTCCTATCAGTTCGAGCTTTGCGAGATTGGCGGCTTGCAGCCTTATTCCTGTGAGCCGGGGAAGGACGTAGTAGATGCCCCCTATCAACGATATGGAGATGAACCCGATCATCAGAGTGAGGTTGGCCATTGGCTCGAGTCGCCCGTAGGTCACGGGGAAGATATCGGCGAACCGCAGAGACATCAGCGAGGCCAGCTTGAGTCCCCCGCCCAACACGAGAAAGACGGCACCGGTCAACAAATGATTCACGGCGGCGCGACTGTCATCCTCCACTTCAACCGGGAGTGGTCGACTGTCATCAGTTCGGGTGTCGGTCAAGGGCCTTCCTCGTCAGAAGTGAGACGGGCGGGAGCATAACTACTTCCACGAAACACAATGCCGCTACATTGACCGGAGTTTTTGCCACGGGTTGGGTTAACCAACAGGGCCTGCTTGTGCTAGAAACGCCCCAACAGCCAACTACACGCGTCCGGACTGAACCTGACTATGTATCGCCTCGGAGAATTGAGCGACAAACGCCGCAGAGCCATCGGATCGGCTTTGCTCATTCTCGGTGTCCTCGGTTTGGCGCTCGGTGTCGTCTGGATTCACTGGTCGAGCCTCCCGGAGACCGAACTCGTTGATGGCGTTCATGTCGCGGTCACCGTCGATTACCTCAACTGGTTTCCGCGAGGCACCGTCTGGCTCGGCGTCGGTTATCTGATCGTTCTCGGTGCGACGACCTTCGCCCTCGTGGGGGCTACATTCCTCTGGGTCCTCAATCAGAGGATGACCTGGGCGCGCGCCACAGTGGCAGCGATGATCGCCTGGCTTGCCCTTCTCTTCATCTTCGGGATAGTCCCTTCCGAGTGGCTCACGTTCTCACAGACCAGGCTCGACTGGTCGTCGCAAAGGGTGGCGCTCGTCATTCCGCCGGTCCTCGTCCTGGGCAACACCATCGAGCTCAGCTACGCCATGCTCGCGGATTCGATCTCCATGGGTTATCACATCGTGATGCTCGGGTTTGGCGCCGTTTTTGGAGTTCAGATTCAGAAGATCAAGGAAGGTCGGCCGCCTGGAGCGCAACCAGTCGAACGACAGTCGCCTTATGGCCGCCCCTTGGTCAAGGGAGACGCTTGATGCCTCGTGGAGTCATCGACGAAACGCCACCGATTCGGGATGACTATCAACTCGCCGTGGTCGAGGGCGACTACTTCAAGGACAAACTGCGTCCCAAGCAGTTCCTCCACATCGACCAGGCTGAATGCATCCTTTGCGAAGGCTGTGTCGATATTTGCCCGTGGAAGTGCATCCACTATCTCTCATTGGATGCGATCAGCGAAGGGGTCAATGTCGACCACCCCGCCGACGACGAGCAGAACTTCGGCTTTTTTGTCGTCGATGAGGACGAGTGCACCCGATGCGCCTTGTGCGTCGATCGGTGTCCGACCAACGTCATCTCCTTGGGCAAATTCGAGGGCTCGCTGGCAGACTACGCGACCGAGTTGGGGCTCGACCGCCGGCCTTGGGATTTCGACACGGGGCAGCGTGATTTCAAGAACGGATACTCGTACGGTGTGCGGTGGTAGGTAGGAGTTCGGTAATTGGCTAACGGCAACGGCAAGACCGGTCTGAAGGACCGGATAAAAGAGACAAACGACAAGCTGTGGAACTCACAGGTGGTCGGTGCGATCCTCCGTCCCGGTTCGCCCTTCAAGCAGGGCTACTCGGACAGTCCGAGAAACCGTTCCTATGTCGTTATGAACAACGTTCTCTATCACCTCCACCCGGTGAAGGTGAAGAGACACGCCGTCAAGCTGTCCTACACGCTCTGTCTCGGCGGGATCAGCTTCTTCCTATTCATCCACCTGACGATCACCGGCATCTTCCTCATGTTCTATTACACGCCCACCGCCGAGTTGGCGTATGTCGACATCCAGGCTCTATCCACCGACATAGCGTTCGGGTCGCTGGTGCGAAACATGCATCGGTGGGGAGCGCACCTCATGGTCCTCTCTGTGTTCCTCCACATGAGCCGGGTCTTCTACCACGGCGCCTACAAGCCGCCACGCGAGTTCAACTGGGTGATAGGAGTGATTCTCTTGCTCCTGACTCTTTTGCTCTCGTTCTCGGGCTATCTCCTGCCGTGGGACCAGCTGGCGTTGTGGGCGGTCACCGTTGGGACCAACATGGCCGGCTTCGTTCCCGTGGTTGGGGAGCAGGTGAAGTTCGCACTCCTCGCGGGGGTGGAGGTGAGCGCGGCGACGCTGCTCCGCTTCTACGTTCTCCACGTTCTCGCCTTCCCCTTCATCATCGTCATCTTCATGGCAGTCCACTTCTGGCGGGTCCGCAAGGATGGCGGGATCTCGGGGCCCCTATGAGGAATCCTCGTGGTTGATATCCCGGAGAGTCTTCTGAGGAGATCCGCGGAGGCAAAAGCCAAGGCCCTTGGTGTCCCGGTCGAGCAGGTGCTGGCCGAGATGAAGGGTGAGGGACCGCCAGTCGAGGTTTCACGGGCCGAACCGGTCGCGGTAGAGCCCGCTGAGGAGGCCGCATCGGTCGAGGAACCTGTCTCCGTCGAGGAGGAGACCTCAGTGGATCAGCCGGACGAAGCCGTCGAAGAGGCGCCTTCGTCGATTGACGAAGAGACCTCATTATCTGCGGCGGCAGAGGTTGAAGAACGGTCCGCGGTAGCTGTCGAAGACCAACCCGAAGCCGCACCGCCCGTCGAGGGCAACGGATCGGGCGACGCCCAAGTCGCCGCTCTGGTGACCCCCCGTCCGTCGGTTCCGCCGACCGGTCTCCCCGAAGGCGTCCGGACTCAGCGTCTTCTGACGGTCGTAAAGGCGCGGGCGATCCAAAGCGTAAAGGCGGAGCCCCAGGACAAGGTCAACACATGGCCGCACCTGATGCTGATCGAGTTTGGTGCCCTCCTGGCCATAACGGCGCTTCTCGTAATCATGGCCGTGGTCATCCATTCGCCGCTGCTCGACCCTGCCAACTTCAACGCAACACCAAACCCGTCCAAGGCCCCTTGGTACTTCCTCGGACTCCAGGAGCTTCTCAGTTACTTCGACCCCCAAATCGCAGGTGTCACCGTGCCCACCATCGTCGGTCTGATCGGGTTCATGATGGTTCCCTTCGTGGACCGCAACCCGTCGACACGGCCCAGCGACCGCAAGTTCGCCATCCTTCTCTTTTCGATCTTCATCGCAGGTTCGGCGACCCTCACGATCATTGGTGTCCTGTTCCGAGGAAAGGGCTTCAACTTCTCGTATCCATGGAAGGACGGCATCTTCTTCGATGACTTGAAGGACTGGGTGGACTTCGAATGAGCTTCGGCAACCTGGTTCTGATCGGCGTGGCGCTCTTTGCCATCCTTGGTGCCGTCGGAGCGTTCACCATCGCCTTCCGTCGCTCCCAGACGGACCAGGCCCCAGAGCCGGTCGACCCGGCCGCAGGCCTGTCCACCGAGACTCTCGAGGCCGACAGGTCGATGGCCGGGGTACGGGTGGAGCCGATATCCATCGCCGCGGATGAAGTCGGTGTTGAAGAAGTCGTGGTCGAAGTCGATGCCGAGGAGACAGAACCGGAGCCCTCCCCGGTGGCGATCGAGGTCGTCGAGACACAAAGGGTCGTCGAGGTTTCGCCGGAGGAGGCTGGTGTTACCCGCCGACAGTTTTTCAACCGTGCGCTGAACGTCACCTTCTTCTCGGCCCTCGGGATCATGGGAATCAACTCCCTTGCGTTCTTCTGGCCCAGGCTGAGCGGCGGGTTCGGGACCGACGTCGACGCCGGCGAATTGGCCGAAGTGCAGAGTCAGGTCTTCACACCGGACGGCTCGGTTCTTCCGCTGTTCGTTCCGGAGGCCAAGGCGTACATAGTGCCGGCTCCGTCCTCTCTCTCCGATCAGTACGTCGGTTTGCAGGTCGAAACCGAAGGGCTCATGGCGCTCTTCCAGCGTTGTGTGCACCTGGGATGCCGGGTGCCCTGGTGCGGCCCGTCGCAGGGCTTCGAGTGCCCATGCCACGGGTCGAAATACAACTCGGTAGGCGAGTGGTTCGCCGGTCCAGCGCCCCGTAACCTCGATCGTTTCGTCGTTGAGGTCCAGAACGGCCGATTCATCATCAAGACGGGGAGTGTCATCCTGACGTCGCGTGCCCCTTCGCTCACCGTCAGGTACCCCCAGGGTCCGAGCTGTATTGGCGCAGTCGCCGCCGAAGAGGCCTGAGGGAGCACTAGGTGACAGCGAACATCATCACCGTTCTGGCCATCGTCGTCGGCGTCGCCTGGCTTGGGCTGATGGTGGTCTCGGCTCTGCGCAATCGTGGAGGCGAGGAAATCGCCCACAACCTGCAACCTGGAATCGACGACCAGCAACTGGAGACCAGACGTCTCGAGAAGAGCCAAAAGGTGGCCATTGTGGGTTCTGCCTTCCTCGCGATCTCGCTTCCCCTCTACTTTCTTGGCGAGGCCAACCGCCAGGAGGGATTCGTTGAGGAGTTCGCGCACGAATCCATCGAACGCGGCGAGCACTTGGTCGAGGAGTTCGCTTGCTTCAGCTGTCACGGACCTCTTGGTGTCGGTGGCTCGGCAACATATGTCGAGAAGCGATCCGGTATCACGGTCTCATGGGAGACGCCGCCCCTCGACGATGTCCGATACCGGTACGACACGGACGAGCTCAGTTTCTGGATAACCTTTGGCCGAGGGAACACACCGATGCCTCCCTGGGGTCTTGCCGGTGGCGGGCCGATGAACGAGCAGCAGGTAGATGACATCGTCAACTACCTGGGCACGATCCAGATCACACAACAGGAAGCGGTCGACAAGACTCCGGGAGCCCTCGTCACCCAGGCCGCCCGTCTCGAGAATGCCGACCAGACGGTGGAAACGGCGATCCTCTCCCAGCGTCAGACTCTCGCCGAGATAGAGCAGGCGCCGGCGGACTCGGTCTTCATCAGTGGTCTTTCCGAGCAAGCGCGTGAGATTCTCGACAAAGCCGGCGTGGGGATCGACACCGATGATGACGGGTTGTCCGATGTCGCCGAGGTAGAGCTTTCAGCGATCTCTTCAGATGCCGTCGACTACTTCCGGGTGGTCGATCCAATAACCCTCGACCCGGCCAACCCGGATGCGGAGAAGGCCGATGAAGCTGTGGCCGAGTTGGAGGCCGCCATACCCGATGATCCAATTCTGGAGGTGCATCTCGTTGCGATCGAGGGGATCCTCGAAACAGCTGGTGAGGGAGAAGACACCGACGGCGATGGCATCTCCGACGAGGCGGAGGCAGCCATCACCGGTCAGATGGCAGAGGCCTCCAACGAGACAATCCCTGCCGGTATCGTGGAGATCGAGCTCGACCCGACCAACCCCGAATCGGTGGGTGGCCGGCCGGACGCAAAGACTGCCAGCTCGATGGTGGGCGCCCAGGAGTCGGTTGCCACCATGACAACAGTGACCGCCGAGAACCAGGACAAACTCAGGACCACAGAACAAGGCGGCCTCGAGTTTCTACTCTCTGCACAAGTTGCACGGCAATGGGAGATCCAGATTCCGGGAGTTGCCGCATCGATGGAGGCGACCGAGGACGAAGCGGCGAGAGCTGTAGCCTTGTTCAACGCCAACTGCGCCCGATGTCATACCTCGGGATTCAGTGCTGGTGTTCCCTACACACTGGAGGCCGGTTCCGGCGGTTTCGGACCGGCGCTTTGGGATGGTCGAGCCATTGTGCAGTTCGGTCATGCTCCCGATGACCCGGACCAGCCGGATCTTCTGATCGAGTTTCTGATAAAGGGCTCGGAGCCGCAGAAACCCTATGGTCTGAACGGTTTTGGCTCGGGAAAGATGCCCTCGTTTGGGGCAACTCTCTCGATCGATGACCTCGATTTGCTCGCCCGCTACTTGCGTGGCGGGAACATGGACGGAAAGGAGTAGGAGATGTTCTTTCGTGAGCTCTTCAGATCGCTGTTCTCGGCCAATCTCTTTGTCACCGGGGTCATACTGACGATTGCTGCCTTTGTCCTCTTCTACGGCTCGATCTATCTGTTCAACTACACCAACCTGGGCAAGAGGCTCGGATTCCTCGTTACCGGTGCTGCCCTGTTCGGCTGGTTGAGCATCACCTCGCTGCTGTTTGTCATCTACGCCCCGAGGGGGCCAAAGCCGGACAACATCGAAGGGCTGAATGCCATCGAGATCAGGGTGATTCCGATCACCTACCTGGCCGTCACGCTGGTCCTCTTCTTCGTGTTTCTCGTAGCACTCCACCAGTACGAGGAAGCCCGTGAGGGCGACCCCGATCAGCTGTAGTAGCTGAGGATCTGCAACTCTGTCGACAGGTCGACCTGACGCACCGCCACACCTTCTGGAACGTTCACCCGGACGGGTGCGAAATTGAGGATCGACCGAACACCCTCCGCGACCAGCAGATCGGCCACACTCTGGGCTGCGCTTGCCGGAACGGCCAGGATTGCCATGTCGAAGCACCCGACCTTGCAGTCGACTGGCATGTTCTCCATCTGCTGGATTTGCACGTTTCCGATGCTTTGCCCAATTCTGTCCGGGTCCGTGTCGTAGATCGCCGTGACGTCGAATCCGCGTCTGGCAAGCCCGTCGTAGCGAGCCAGGGCGGTGCCCAGATTGCCGGCCCCGACGATCGCGACCAGCCGTCTGCTCTCGATGCCGAGCTCTTTCCTGATTCGATCCCCAAGGGCGGTGACCGAATACCCCACTCCTCTTGTGCCCTGAAACCCCAGATCCGAGAGGTCCCTTCGCACATTGGCTGCATAAACTCCCGCCGACGCAGCCAGGTCGTCGGAACTCACTGTCTCCTGAGTGCCTTCCAGCTCGTCGAGAAGACTCAAGTAACGAGGAAGTCTGGAGACTGTGGCGTGGGAGATCTCGCTCATTGATGTGACGATACATCCGGCTTTCGGCCTATTGGTTACCTCGATCTACGCTCCTGGAGCGTATGCCCTCCCCTTCCGTTCTAATAGTCGGTGGCGGCCCGGCCGGCGCCTCGGCGGCCTTCTGGCTGGCCCGCGCAGGTCACGAAGTGATGCTGGTCGAGAAGAAGGAGTATCCCCGCGAGAAGACCTGTGGTGACGCACTGACTCCTCGTGCGATTCTTCAGCTTCAGAATATGGGCTTCGACTTCAACCGCTCTGAGTTCCACAAGATCGTCGGGCTTCGCTCATACGCAGGCGACGACCTCATGATCGAGATGCCGTGGCCGGATCACAGCAAGTTCCCCAACTGGGGAGGGATGATGCGTCGGCGCGATCTCGATATTCAGGTAGCGCAGCTCGCTGAGAAGCAAGGCGCGGTGATCCGGGAGAACACGACCGCCACACCTGTCATCGAGGACGGCACTCTGTCTTCTGTGGCCTTGGCGAACGGTGGTGGCGAAGAACTCCTGACACCTGAGGTCACGATCATCGCCGACGGGTCGATGAATCGCTTCGGGCGCGAGTTGGGCACGGCGAGACGGAAGGACTACCCGATGGGGTTGGCGGCCCGGGGCTATTACTCGTCGCCCAGGTCGGACGATCCGTTCCTGGAGAGTCAGCTGGACCTTCGCGATTCGACCGGGGCAACGATGCCCGGATATGGATGGGTGTTTCCCCTTGGAGACGGGGCGGTGAACGTCGGCGTGGGGCTCCTGTCCACTTTCAAGCGATGGAAACACGTCAATACCACGCACATGATGAACGACTATGTGGCCACGGCGCCAGGGTATTGGGGACTGACGGAGGAGTCTCGTCTCAGCAACCCGCAGGGTGGAAAGCTGACGATGTCTTTCTCGAAAGGCCCTCTGGTGGGCTCCAATTGGATAACGATTGGTGACGCGGCCGGTGCCATCAACCCCTGGAACGGCGAGGGGATCTCCTACGCCTATGAGACCGGGCGCATTGCCGCCGAGTATGTCGGACAGGTCGTCGGCTCCGAGGAGAAGGGAGCCCTGCGGCGGTATCCACAACGGCTCGAGGACGAGTACGGGCTCTACTACAAGATGGCCCGGATCTTTGTGAAACTCATCGGGCACCCGTCGGTGATGCGGACCCTGGCGCACACCGGTCTCCAGAATCGCCCTCTCATGGAGTGGACTCTGAAAGTCATGGCCAATCTCCTTGACGAGGACGAGAAGGCGATAGGCGAAAGGGCCTACGACTCTCTCGCCGTGATCGTCAGAGCCCTCCCCACGACCTGAAAGGCGTTCTCCGATCTCTATGATCCGGTCGATGAGTCGACCCGCTTTTCTCGCCTTCGATGTAAACGAAACACTGCTGAGCCTCGCCCCCATCAAGGCTAAGTTCGAAGAAGCCTTCGGAATCGGCGCGCCCGTGGGTGAGTGGTTCTCCCGCATGCTCCACGGCTCGCTGGTCGCCAACCATGTGGGGGACTATCGGTCGTTCGGCGAGATCGGCACCGAGTCGCTGCTCACAGTTGCGAAAAAGCGAGGTCTGGCGATGCGCGGGGAAGATGCCGAAGCGATCGTATCGACGATGAGGAGCCTGCCGCCCCATCCCGACGTCTACAACGCCCTGGAGCGTCTGTTTGACGCCGATTTCGTGATGGTTGCCCTCACCAACGGCTCGACCGGGGCGGCGAACGATCAGATCGAGAACGCCGGCCTGCACCCTTTCATTCGACGGGTCATCTCGGTGGAGGAGGTGGGTCGATTCAAGCCGGCCCCCGAGCCGTACCTGCACGCGGCCAAGGTGATGGGTGTCGAAATCGCCGACATGATGCTGGTCGCCGCCCACGATTGGGACTGTGCGGGAGCGATAGCCGTCGGCGCGCAGTCCGCGTTTGTCAAACGGGACGGTGTGGTGTGGAGTCTTCCCGGTGAGCCACCGGAGTTGGTGGTTGAGGACATCGCCGGTCTGGCCGATGCACTCATCGGTTGAGCCAGATGCCGCCCCGGCATGAACGAAAGCCCTGGTCAAAGTGCTGCATTTCTGAGACCGGGAGGTGGCCACACTGACCGACCAGGACAGTCGATTCACGCGCCCTCTCTACACGCTGGCACCGGCGGCCAGGTTGGCCGGGCGAGTTTCTGGTCGAGGAAGAACCCAGATCTGGTGTTTCGAAACCGCACACCCATAGGCAGTATGGCTGGTTGGTGGGGTAGGGGCCTTCGGCCCTATGTAGGTCGTCGACGTCCGACTGGTATGGGTGGCTTTGAATGGTCGAGGTTTTGGGCTTGTTGTTTGTGGGTGAGGGTGTGGTGGTAGCGGCAGAGGAGACAGAGGTTGTCGAGGATGGTTTCGCCTCCGTCTGCCCAGAAGACAATGTGGTGGACGTCGCACCAGCGGGCGGATCGGCCACAGCCCGGAGCGGTGCAGTGGCGGTCTCTGGCGATGACGGCTCGGCGTAACCCTGCGGGGATGACCCTGGTTTTGCGTCCGACGTCGAGGATTTCTGATCCGGGACCTAAAACGATGCGGCTGACTGAGGCGTCGCAGGCGAGTTGGCGGACGGTGTCGACGCTGAGTACATGTCCGGTTTCGGTTTCGTGGAGACCACCGGCCACACCTCTCAAGGCGTCGAGGTCGACGTGAATGTTGGCGTGTGGTTTCTCCCCACCAACCTCAGGAGATTCGGTGCCTTCGAGGAAACTGCGGCTGAGGTCTTCGAGGGCGTCGGCCCGACGTTGGGAGGCTGTCCGGGTGTCGTCTTCTCCTGGTGGTGGTGTCAGGGCGTCGATGGCAGTGATCAAACTCTCACCGGCCAGACCGGTCATTTCGAAGCTTCCGGCGACCATTCCGTTGGCTTTCCGGGTGTAGTCGAAACGGCGCCGCTGCAACTGGGATTCCTGTTCGATGATCACACCGGGTTGGTCGACGGTGTGTTTCCAGTAGTCGAGGATCTGACGGGTCTCCTCGGGGGTGTCACCAACAATCTCCAAAAGGACACTCTCAGCGTCGGGATACCTATCAGGCAACCGTTCCGAAGCCCGGAACAGAAGTTGGGCCTGGTCGGTCGATATCTGCCCATACTTCCACGACAGAAACGTCGACCGGAAACGACGAGCAGCCTGAGCCACCGAAACCAACTGTTTCGCTCTACCCCCAGTCATCCGACACTTGTCCTTGAGAAAGGCAATAGCCGACGGGTAGCCGAAAACATCATGGCCTTCCCGGTCGTCGAAGTTGGCGATCCGTCTGCATCGTTCCGCTTCGAGCTGTTGGACATGGCCTTCCAACCGGATCAGGCTCTCCCCGACCGACTCGACCGGCAGCTCATCAAGATCCTCGGCTTCGAAGCAACGAATCGCCAGCCCGAGTGCGTCTCCCTTTCCCATACCCAATATGTACAACTCGGGTGTGACAAGAAACACCCAAATCGGGCTAAATCAGAGAAACTTCTTCGATTTCTCTCTTCCGAATTCTCCAGGCCCGGATCACTGGTTCCCTCAAGAGCCCGACCACCAGATAGACCCAGTCAGGATCGAGGGCAGCAGCCACATCAACCATGGATGGCTTGGCAGATCCCTGCGGATGGGAGTGGAACACCCCCGACAACTCCCAGCTCTTCGACTCGGCATCCCTCAAGGCTGCGAAGTGCTCCTCGGGAGGCACCGTGTACCCGGTCGGCGATTCGTCCTGATTGCCAGTCGTGTAGACAGCGACCACATGTCCGTATTCGTCGGACGCGATCAGACCACAGCCCTCGTTGGGAAGAGCAAGAACACAGTGATCGATGATCAACCGCCGCAGCGGCTCAGACAGGTGGAGTGTCTCGCTCAACATTGCCTGCAGGGCTACAGAGCTCGTCGTAGTCGACCAGCACGGGCGGGCGATCGGGATCGGAGCACGCCGGGCAATCCGGGTTCCTCTTGACGGAAACGGTCATGAAGTCTTGCTCCAGGGCGTCGTAGACGAGGAGCCGACCGGAAAGGGTGTCGCCGATCCCGAGTAGAACCTTGATTGTCTCCATGGCCTGGATCGAGCCGATGACACCGGGCAATACTCCGAGGACCCCGGCTTCGGCGCAAGATGGGGCGAGTTCGGGAGGGGGCGGCTCGGGATGGAGACACCGATAACACGGGCCCATGTATGGCGTAAAGACGGCCGCCTGGCCTTCGAATCGAAAGATCGAGCCGTGGACGACGGGGACACGCAGATGAAGTGAGGCGTCATTGACCAGGTATCGGGTCGGGAAGTTGTCACCCCCGTCGACCACCACGTCGTAGTTGGCCATGATCGTCAAGGCGTTTGCAGCGTTGAGACGCTTCCGGTGGATCTCGACCTTGACGTCGGGGTTGAGGGCAAGCAGGGTTTCACTAGCCGACTCCACCTTCGGCATGCCGATTCGGTCGATGTTGTGGAGCACCTGACGCTGCAGGTTGGAGGGGTCGACGACGTCGTCATCGACGATGCCGATGGTGCCTACCCCTGCCGCTGCCAGATAGAGAGCAGCCGGGGAGCCCAATCCTCCCGCACCCACCAGCATGACGCGGGCGTCGAGGAGATCGAGTTGGCCGGTCTCGCCAATCTCGGGTAGTCGGACATGACGGGCATATCTGATTCGCTGATCGGCAGTGAGACCGGTCGGATCGCCCCACGGCAGACCCTCGGCTTTCCATCGGTCAAACCCGCCAGCCATTGAGACGACGCGCTCGTAACCCATCTGCCTCAGCGCCACAGCAGCCAACGCCGATCGCGCCCCGGCCGAGCAGTACAGAACCAGCTCGGCGTCTTTGTCGGTGACGACCGTGGCGATGTCACGTTCCAGGATGCCCCGAGCGAGGAATCGGGCGTCGGGAAGTGCTCCCTGCTGGTACTCATCGGTTTCGCGCACGTCTATGACGATCATCGTGTCGAGACATTTCAAGACCTGAGCAGGGGTCATCTCCTCGATCTCGGCGCGGGCCGCCTCGACTATCTCGTGGTATGTAGCCATCAGTGAGCCTGGGCTGGGTCGACCGCTTCGGGGTCGATGTGGTAGCGATCGAAGGCGTCGCGGACCGTGGAGACCGGGACGCGGCCTTGTCGCGCCAGTGCCGAGAGGGCACCCGCCACGATGTGCCCGGCGTTGATTTCGAAGAACCGACGCAGTGCGTGCCGGGAATCGGAGCGGCCGTAACCGTCTGTCCCGAGTATGGAGAAGTCGTCCGGTACCCATCGGGCAATCTGATCCGGGACGAGTGTCATGAAGTCGCTAACGGCAAGCGTGGGTCCGCCGGTGTGAGAAAGGAGACGTGTCGCCAGGGGCACCTGTGGCTCGTCGCCCGGGTGAAGCCGGTTCCAACGCTCCACGGCCAGGGCATCCTCTCGAAGCTTCTTGTATGAGGTTGCCGACCAGAGTTCCGCACCGATGCCATAGTGCTCAGCCAGGTCGGCCGCAGCCTCTCTTGCAGCCAGATTGGCTGTGCCCGAGAACAGGATCTTGAGATCAGCCCCAAACTCGTCCGGCGCAGGCGCCCACCGGTAGAGCCCGTCGATGATGCCTCGATCCACTCCTTCGGGCTTCTCAGGCTGTGCGTAGATCTCGTTGTAGAGGGTGAGGTAATAGAAGACGTCTTCCGGATCGGTGCCGTACATCCGCTCCAGGCCGTGTTCGACGATGGTCCCCACCTCATAAGCAAATGCCGGGTCGTAGGCCTGACAGACGGGGACGGTGGAGGCCAGGATCAGGCTGTGCCCATCCTGATGTTGCAGTCCCTCGCCTTGAAGGGTGGTACGTCCCGCGGTCGCGCCCAGAAGAAACCCCCGAGCTCGAGCGTCGCTGGCGCTCCAGATCAGGTCGCCGACACGTTGGAATCCGAACATCGAGTAGAAGATGAAGAACGGGACCATGGGCACGCCCCTGGTGGCATACGAAGTGGCAGCGGCGGTCCACGATGCCAGTGATCCGGACTCGGTGATGCCTTCTTCGAGGATTTGGCCGTCCTGGGCTTCGCTGTAGGAGAGAAGCATGGCCGCGTCCACGGGCTCGTACAGCTGACCTTTGGAGGCGTAGATCTTCATCTCGCGGAAGAGAGAGTCCATTCCGAAAGTCCTGGCTTCATCGGGGACGATGGGGACGACATGCGGCCCGAACTCCTCCGAGCGGGACAGGTTGCGCAAGAGACGAGTGAAGGCCGAGGTGGTCGACGCCTCGACCTTGCCCGAGCCGGCGTAGACATCTTCATATACCTCGGCTCCAGGGAGAGTCAGTGAGACGTCCTGGCCGGCGACACGCCGCGGCAAGGTCCCGCCGAGCTCCTCGCGGCGCGCGTGCAGATACTCATGCTCGGGTGTCCCCGGACCCGGCCGAAAATAGGGCGGCACTTTGTCTCCATCGAGGGTGTCGATCGGGATCTCTTCTTCGAGGTGAAGGGTCGTCCGCAGCTCCAACAGCTGTTTGTTGGTCAGCTCCTTGATCGAGTGGGTCGCGTTGCGGCCCTCCACGTCTGGACCGAGAGTCCAGCCCTTGATCGTCTTGGCGAGGATGACGGTCGGCTTGCCGTTGTTGAGCTCGGTGGCCACCTTGTAGGCGCCATATACCTTGCGAAAATCAAGTCCGCCCCGACGCAGAGCCCAAATCTCATCATCGGACCAGTCGCTGACGAGTTCCTTGGTGCGGGGGTCCTTGCCGAAGAAGTGCTCGCGGACATATGCGCCATCCTCGGCCTTGTAACGCTGGTACTCGCCGTCGACTGTGGAGCCCATGACGTCTACCAGGGCACCCTCGGTGTCCTGAGCAAGCAGCGGGTCCCACCCGGTTCCCCAGATGACCTTGATGACATTCCAGCCGGCACCGCGGAAACCGGCCTCCAACTCGGTGATGATATGCCCGTTTCCCCGGACGGGGCCATCGAGTCGCTGAAGGTTGCAATTGATAACCCAGGTGAGATTGTCGAGACCCTCTCGAGTGGCCAGCGAGATGGCTCCAAGCGTTTCTGGCTCATCGGTCTCTCCGTCCCCTATGAAACACCAGATCCGAGAGTCCGACGTGTCGTCCAGATCACGATTGTGCAGGTACTTGTTGAAACGGGCGTGATAGATGGAGTTGATCGGCCCGAGGCCCATTGAGACTGTTGGGTATTCCCAGAACTCGGGCATGAGTCGGGGGTGCGGATACGAGGAAAGCCCGTCGCCGTCGATCTCGAAGCGGAAGTTGTCGAGATGCTTCTCGTCAAACCGACCTTCGAGATATGCCCTCGCGTATATCCCCGGAGCGGCATGACCCTGTATGTAGACATGGTCACCTCCGCCGGGGGCGTTCCTCCCACGAAAGAAATGGTTGAAGCCGATCTCGTAGAGAGTGGCCGAGGAGGCGAAGGTCGACAGGTGACCGCCGATGCCTTTTTCCCTGTGGTTGGCCTTGACCACCATGACAGCGGCGTTCCAGCGAATGAATCTTCGGATCCGGCGTTCCAGGTGCTCATCGCCGGGAAAGTCGGGCTGTTCCTCGGGTGGGATGGTGTTGATGTACGGAGTGGTGACAGCTCCGGGGACCCCGAGACGCTTCCTATGAGCTCGCCCCAGCAGCTTGGCCAGAAGGAATCGGGCACGAACAGGTCCTTGAGCCTCAACAACAGCGTCGAGTGACTCGATCCACTCTCTGGTTTCGATGGGGTCGACATCCAGCAACTGGTGAACGTATTCGTCGCCAATGGTCTCGCCGAGTTCTCCTGCCATGACCGTCAGGTTAGTTAGGCCGTGATTTCGCGCTTCAGCGAGGCCTGAAGCCATGGGACGATCGTATCCAGGAACCGGATTGGCGCATCGAGTTGGGGGACATGGCCGGTGTCACCCATCTGGACGAATTGCCAGTCCGGTCTCAGCGAGCAGAGCCATTCGACCGCGGTTGGAGACACGATGCGATCCTCGAGACCGTGAAGCACGAGAGTCGGTGCCCGGATGCCCCTGATCATGGTTACAAACGAGGAGGGTTTGCGAAACATGCGTGCAATGGATCTTCCGGTGTTCGGGATCGCCTCCTCAGCCCAGGGGAGTTCCATCCTCACGGCTGCGAGCTTGACGAACTCCTCGACAAGCGGCATTGGCACCCGGCCAGGCTTGCGAGTGATCGTCTCGAGACTCAGATTCACGAGCTCCTCTGGAGTGAGCCGCTGGAGAAAGTGTCGCGACACCGCTCGACCAACAACCGGTGTCGCCTGGAGAGCGAGACGTCGTGCCGTAGGCCAATGAATTCTCGGATCTGGCAGCCGTGGGGGAGTTGCCGGTGCTACGAGTACGAGGGAGTCGACCGTCTGAGGCGCTCGGGAGGCAACCATCTCGGAAAGCAGACCGCCCATCGAGTTGCCCACCAGAGTGGCCGAAGGGCCAAACTCGGCGATGAAAGCCTCCACGGCCCCAGCGTGAGTATCCAGCTCCCAATCGCTTGCGGGGGGAGAGAGCCCGAATCCGGGCAGATCCAACGCGACGGTTCGCCCCATATCGGCAAGTCTCGGTCCCACTGCGTCCCAGTTGGCCACCGACCCCCCGAGACCGTGGACGAGCACGATGACCTCACCACCGCCTCCATAGTCGCGCCAGTGCAGAAGCCCGGAGGCTGTCTGGATGTAGCTGCTCATAGCCAGAGGATACCGGTGGATTCGGCCAATTCTGTCGGGAGTAGAGTCGGGGCTGACGATCGAGAGGCGTATCTTGACTGACATTCTCCACGCCACAGGCCTGGTCAAGGCGTTTGGCGACCTGACTGCCGTCGATGGGGTCAGTTTCACCATCGCCCAAGGCGAGACCTACGGTTTGCTGGGCCCCAATGGCGCCGGCAAGACAACCTCGATCTCGATGATTGCCGGTCTTCTCGAGAGTGACGCCGGGGAGGTGAGGGTGAGTGGTGAGGTCATTTCGACGCGCTCTACCCTCGGTAAGAGCGAGATCGGGTTGGTGCCTCAGGACCTGGCGATCTATCCAGATCTGACGGGGCGAGAGAATCTGGCTTTCTTCGGACGACTCTATGGCATGGGCGGCAGTGACCTCGTCTCTCGGACCGACGAGGTTCTGGCAGTCATCGGGCTTGCCGACCGCTCCGACGATCTGATCAACGAGTACTCCGGTGGGATGAAACGCCGTCTCAACATCGGGATCGGTCTTCTGCACAAGCCGCAACTGCTCATCCTCGATGAGCCAACCGTTGGTGTCGACCCGCAGTCGCGCAACGCGATTCTCGAATCGGTGGAGCGTCTGTCCGAGGAGGGCATGGCAGTCCTGTACACGACCCATTACATGGAGGAGGCCGAGCGTCTCTGTGATCGGGTGGCCATCATCGATGAAGGCAAGATCCAGGGCGAGGGGACCCGTCGGGAGTTGGTTGAGATGGTCGGCCAGAAGGACCGGATCACGATCAGCGGTGGCGGTGACCTGACTGCCGCAGCGGAGTCGGTCGGGGAGGTTGCCGGAGTCTCTGAAGCGACGTCGTCCGACCATCAACTTCACATCCTCACCGACGACGCCTCATCGGTTTTGCCAGAGCTCCTTGCGCGCGTCACCGGGTCAGGAGGCACGATCAGCGGTGTCGAAGTGCTCGAGCCCAACCTCGAGGCCGTATTTCTGCACCTGACCGGGAAGGCGCTGCGGGACTAGTGCTCTACGTTGAGGGGCACCGGTGAGCGCCGCAGCACAAATTGCCGTCAAGGATCTGAAGCTTCGGGTCCGCGACCGCTCGGCGTTCATATTCGGGATCGTCGCACCACTGGTTCTTGCCTTCGTCTTCAACCTGGTTTTCGGCAGTGTCTTCGATGCGACAGGCCTTGGCCTCGAATACGGGATGGTTGACCTCGACCGATCGGAGATCTCCCAGCGGTTCGGTGCCGTTCTCGAGGAGGTGGAGGCAGATGGGGTTCTCACGATCGAGAACTATGCGAACGAAGCCTCCGCCGAGAGGGCAATCGAAGATGATGAGATTGACGCCTATTACCTGATAGAGGATGGCTTTGGTGAGGGGGTGGTGACCTTCGCGGCCCCCACGATCCGTGTCGTTGGAGACATCGATGCTCCCACGTCGACCCAGATCGCAGCTTCGATAGCCCAACAGTTCTCCATCGGTGTCGAAGCGACGCAACTTGCCATCACCACAACTGCGATAGCGACTTCGTCGCAGATCACTCCCCAGTTTGTCAACTCTCTTTCCGGCGATCCGTCGTCAGCCGCGTTCTCCTATCAACTGGAGGATGTATCGGCGGCCACCAAGCAGTTGGATGGCACCACCTATTTCTCCGCCGCTATGGCGATCTTCTTCCTCTTCTTCACGGTGCAGTTCGGAGTTCTCGGTCTGCTCGAGGAAGAGCGCGATGGAACGCTGGCCCGGCTCAGGGCGGCTCCGATTGGCCGGCTGTCGGTTGTGGGCGGCAAGGCCATCCTTGCGTTCCTTCTCGGGGTCATCTCGATGACAACCCTGGTGGTGGCAACCTCCGTTCCCTTCCTTCTGAACGCCGACTGGGGAGCACCCCTCGGCGTGGCTCTCCTCGTGGTAGCCGGTGTCCTCTCGGCCGTCGGGATCATGGGTCTGGTGGCCTCGGCTGCGAAGACACCCGAGGGCGCCGGAAACCTGGGGGCGATCATCGCTGTGGTCCTCGGGATGTTGGGGGGAGTGTTCTTTCCACTGGGCCAGGGTGATGACCTTCTCTCCAAGTTGACCCTTCTGACACCTCATGCGTGGTTTATGCGCGGGCTTGCAGATCTCGCCGACGCGGCACCGTGGACAGCGGCTCTGCCGGCAACCGGAGCTCTGCTCGTTTTTGCCGGAGTCACGGGGTCGATCGGGTTGGTTCTGCTGCGGAGGAGGCTGGAGCGATGAGGGTTCTCGCCATCGGTGCTTCCAACATCAGGCGAATGCTTCGAGAGCGTTCCAACATCTTCTTTGTCTTCATCTTTCCGATCGGGATCATTCTCCTGATCGGGGCCCAGTTCGGGGGTGGCCTTGACCCAGCCGTTGGTCACTTCGCTGTCGACGACGGTCAGATCGCCCGGAATGTCGTCTCGGAGATCGAGGCGATTGATGGGATCGACGTATTCCCGTATGAGACCGAGGACGATCTTCTCTCTGCAGTAGAGCTTGGAGATGTTCAGGCGGGAGTGTTCCTGCCCGCCGACATGGACCAAAGGGCGAGACAAGGCGAAGTAGTGAGTATTGGGTTTGTTTCCAGGCCCGACGGGTTCGGGCCCCAACTCCAGTCGATAGTGGGTTCTGCCGTTGCGGATGTCATGAAACCGGTTGGAGCCGCCCAGTTCACCTCCGCTGAGACAGAGATTCCATTCGAGCAGGCACTCGCGGTGGCGTCAGGTATTGCCGACAACAACAACGGTATCGAAGTCGAGGTGTCCGCTCTCGGTGAAGCACTTTTTCCCGACACCCTTGGCCAGTTCGACATGGGCGCTGCCCAGCAGCTCGTGCTCTTTGTGTTCCTGACTGCTCTTGCCGGATCCGCCGCTCTGATTCTCACCCGCCAGCTCGGCATCAGCCAGAGAATGCTGTCTACCCCGACGTCGATAGGCACGATCGTTGTCGGGGAGAGTGTCGGCAGGTTCGGCGTGGCGATGGTGCAGGGGCTCTACATCATGGTGCTCACGTTCTTCATATTCAGGGTGAACTGGGGCGACCCGGTGGGGGCATTACTGATTCTTGTGACCTTCTCGGCGGTTGGCGCAGGTGCCGGCATTCTTCTGGGGGCAACCTTCAAGAATGATCAGCAGGCAAGCGGTATCGGAGTGATGCTCAGCATCGGTTTGGCGGCTCTGGGCGGATCGATGCTGCCCCTGGAACTGTTTGGGCCAACCATGCAAAAGGTCGCGCACCTGACTCCACATGCCTGGGCCCTCGACGCCTTTGCCGAACTGGTGAGACGCGATGGGACCACGGTCGACATCCTTCTAGAGCTCGGGGTTCTCTCCCTCTATGCCGTAGTCCTGCTGGTTCTTGCCGGTTGGCGACTTCGCGTCGCTATCACCCGTCACTGATGGTTGAATGAGGTAATGGCGGATAGTGACGGACGCGCTCGTCTAGGGAGAATTCTTTCCGGGATCGGATCGGTCTGGTTCGCTCTCTACTTCGTGTCGCGGCTCATCGATGTCGGGGGCACCCCACTCGGTGACATCTTGGCCTTCTTCGGGTCGAGCTTCTTCATACCGCTCATGTTGTTGTTTGCCGGACGCTCCATTCGGAGACGCAGCCGTCGCGCCAGCGTCGAGGATGTTCTCGGGTCGCCGAATGGCCCGTCCGAGCAGCAAGACCAGCCAACGCCTCCCCCTACGCCTCCTCCGGCGCCACGTCCCGTCCAACGTAGACCCGCCCCCCCTCCTCCGGTCGAGCCTGCACCGGTCGATGCGGACGAATTGGCGGAGGCAATCGGATTCGACCCCTCTGAGGAGACAGCGAGTTTGCCGGACATCGAAGTCGAAGGAGTTCGGCCAAAGACGTCAGCTGAGATGATCGCCGAGGCCCATCGCCGCTTCAACAAGGACGGTTGACCTCAACCTGGGACACGTATTGCTCGCTGGCTTCTACAAGCCCGACGCGGCAAGCGACCTCGCTTCTCTCACCTCGGCGGCGAACCTCGACCGCCGTTCGCCAACTTCTGGGTCGTCGTCCAGCAGGTCCCGGTTTCTCGCGAGCGCCAGGGCCGATTTGAAGAGAATCTGGCTGGCGCTTTCCCCGGAGAAGAGTCGCTCCTCGATGCGATACATTCGAGCCCTCGCCAGACATGCCTTGAGAAACTTCTTCTCGTCGAACGACCCCTTGAGCCCTTCGAGTTCGTCTCCAACGATCTGATAGGCGTCGAGAAAGGGGAGAACGGCCCAGTATGCGACAGGGTCTCCCATCTTGGCGATTACTCCGAGGGCGCCAGTTGCTGTCAGAACGGAAGGCCAATCCGGGACGTCGTGTGCAATGTCATCGGAGAGATCTTTGAGAAACTGCTCCTTTTCGGTGAAGAAGAGCTCATACTTGAAAAGGTCTCTCAGGGACAGCATCCGATTCTCGGCAACTTGGGCCTCGCGCTCTCCTTCGTCGATGAGAGAGGTGAGGGCCATCTCGGCGATCGCCCTGTTCACGAAGAAGTGAACTATGACGTTGCGGTAGTAGGAGAGTCGGATCATCTGCTCGTCGTCGAGCCAGTAGACGACTCTCCCCAGTGCCTCATGACTGGACACGTTTCCGTGTTCCGAGAGCGAGTCGAGGATCACGGCGACGACCTCCGGGTCGGAGAGATCGGACTTCGCTGTCAGGGGCAGATCGCGCGCCGTTATGAAGTCCATGAGACGGTTGCTTGCGTCGGCAAGATCATCGGCGGTTCTGGCCGATCCTCTTTCAGCCAGAAGGACGATACTGACTATGGCGGTGGGCGTAATCGGTGTCACGGTCCCAATTCGATACATGACCTCGAAGGCGAGCTTCTGGAGCCCGATCGTTACCTCTTCCCCTTCGTCGATCGAGCCCATCACCGATGCCACCGATATGGGGTCGCCCAATCGGATGTGGATGTCGCCGTGTCGCCGACGCAATGAGCGGACGGCCCTGAAGAGCCATCCAATGGACTCCTTCTCCTTGCTACGACCCTGGGCTTCGCGGGTGTAGTCGGGCACGTCCTGTATCTGATCGTATGCGATCGAGACCGGAATCAACTGCACGTCTTCGGCCTTGCCACTGCGCAGCGAATCGACGATGTAGTGAAGAAGGCCGTACCGGGGTGGTCCCAGCTTTCCGGATCGGGATCTCCCGCCTTCCATGTACCACTCCATCGGGAAGCGTTTCTCGATCAGGAAATCGATATAGGCCTTGAGGACGATCTTGTAGAGGAGGTTGTCGCGGAACGATCGCCGGATGAAGAACACACCCGTCCGACGCATGAGCGGGCCAACCGGGAAGAAGTTGAGGTTGATTCCTCCAGCCGTGTGATTGGGTGGCAAATCGTTCTCCCAGAGCATGAACTGAAAGCTGAGGCGATCCAGATTGGACCGGTGTGAGGGGAGAAAGATCACCGGACTGGAACGACCCAGCTCGGCCACCTTTGCCACCTGATTCGCGTCATAGTTGATCTCCCCGTATCCCTGTCGGTAAAGAGCATGGATCGCGTTGGCGATCAGATCGATGACATAGGGGCTGTGAGTTGCCGCCATCTCGCGCAGATACCGCTCGGCGTCGGTGAGCGCGTCGTCCGGGTCGACTTCCGCCTCTCGGGCATAGATGTCCACCTGTTCTACGAACTCTCTCCGTGACAGAATGGCCTCCGGGACGAAACGAGGAATCTTGTACCGGTCCCCGCGGAGCTTGCGCTCAGCCTGGTCGAGGACTCTCCACACGCGCCGCGTCGCGAATGCCGCTAGGCCATCGATCTCTCCTGAGGATTCGTAATCGGCTGCCAGATCTGACGCCAGGGCCCCCTGCGCTGCGATCAGCTTGAGTCGGCTGGGCCGGAATGTCCGAACCCAGTATGCCCGCAACCCTCTCGGGTCTCTCGGGTCGCCCGGCCTGAAGGCATCCGACCATGTGACTGATCTACGTCCCTTCTTCTTGGGCGCCATCCAGACGACCCTGACAGGGATGAGAAACGCGTCGTCGGCTGCCGCTATCCGGTCCGACAACTGGATTGGGTCGCCTCCTCGGCCACGTCGGGAGGACGAGACCCGGATCGTCTCTATTTGGTGCCCGATCTGGGTTCGAATCCATTTCTCGAGAAGACCCACCTCGAGTTCGGTTGCCACATCGAGCAGATAGACCACCGCACCCCCGTCGGGGCCACCGAGAAGGTCGGAATCCGGTAACTTTCGTTTGGGCACCGCGACACTCTATTTGCCTCCCGGTGTTTCTTGGGGGGTGCTGCCAGAATCACACCGGTGCGCATAGTCCTGCAACGAGTTACTTCAGCTCTGGTGCGTGTCGACGATCGCGTCGTAGGGCGCATCGGGAGAGGACTGTGTCTTTTCGTCGGTGTGGAGCATGGCGACGGCTACGGGGACGTCGATACAGCTGTGGACAAGATTGCCGGGCTGAGAGTGTTCAACGATGACGCAGAGAAGATGAATCTCCCGCTGGTGGATGTCGATGGTCAGGTGCTGGTCGTGAGTCAGTTCACCCTGGCAGGAGATGTGAAACGAGGTCGCCGTCCGTCATTCACCGATGCCGCCCGGCCTGAACACGCCGGTCCGCTGATCGATCGGATGATCCACTCGTTCCGGGAGCGCGACATCGTCACAGCCCACGGTGTATTCGGGGCGATGATGGCTGTTGAACTGACGAACGACGGACCTGTCACGCTGGTTCTCGAAGTGACGGACGGTGTCGTCGGCTGAACGGTGAGTCGGTCCAATGTCTGTTCCACAGAATGAGACCTATTCCTAGTGACAGCACCAGAAGCTGACTGGTGGCGGCTATCCCCCAGGCCATCGGCCACCCGAGCGAGGTCCAGAGTATGGCCAAGATGTTGAGGGTGACAACGGTGACGATCGTTGCTGCACCGGATGATCGGGTGATGAGAACCGTGATCACCAGCACGGCCGCGACCGGCACGAGCACGGTGGGCCAGATAGCAGTGAGGACCCCGGCGCTGATCCCGAGACCCTTGCCCCCCTGGAACTTGTAATAGGTGTTGAAGACGTTTCCGGTAACTGCGCCGACCCCGGCAAGCACGGCGCCTATGTCGCCGGCCAGGGCGGCGCCGGCGACAACGGCTACAACACCTTTGGCCATCTCGGTTGTCAGTACGGCGGCGGCCAGACGTGGTCCGGCGAGTCGTAGAGCGTTGTTGGTTCCCGGGTTCGTCGAGCCCTCGCGACGAAGATCGACCGCTGCCCGTTTCCCCAGCCACTCGGCCGTGGGTAACGAACCGACCAGATAGCCGACTATGCCTGCCCCGATGGCGGCCGCCACGCTCATCTTTCGATTTCCGTCTGCCCAGGACCACAGAACTGCAAGAAGTCGCACGAGGCGCACCACGACCCCGGGCTCTCCTCAAACTCCGAAGTGGAGATTCGACCGATGAGGACATTGAGTGATTCGCGCGCTTTCGATACCCAGCTGTCATCGGCCGAGTGGGTGACCTCGGTGAGACCTCCACCCAGGTAGGCGAAGGTGACATCGAGAGTCTCGGGCTTGGTGATGCCAAAGTCGACTTCGGTTGCAGCCACGCCGTATGCCTGCAATTGGACGACAAGTGCAGGGTCGGTGCGTGGGCGGCCGCTCTTGAAATCGACCACCTCCCATTTGCCGTTGTCGCAATAGACGGCATCGATTCTTCCCCTGAGGAGGTATCCGATGTCGAGTTCCAGCGTGAACGGAACTTCGATCATCGTGGCCGTCTTTCCGGCGAATCTGGAGCTCAAGTAGGTTTCGAACGCACCAGGCCCGGAAGAGGCGTCTCCTTCGACGACGTCGTAGAGGTCGTCAGTCATTTCTTCAAACGGAACCTGGCCCTTCTGGTGGAGTTCGATGCGACGGTGAACCTCCGTTCCCCTATTTGCGGCCGGGTTGGGTCGTCGGGGCAGAGGATCGACATTGGTCCAGAAGAACCTCTTCGGGCACTGTGCGTATGTCACCAGACCGGTGACGGAGACGGTGTCGTGATCCTCGACGGTCCCGTCTGACGCGGGCGCGGCGAGATTGAAGAGTCGTTGGTTTATGTCGGCCACGATTCGTTCATACTCGTCTCCGATTCCGCTCGCTGTGGCGATTTCCCCCATGGCCGCGGGGTTCTCGATAGCGGCCCGAAGCCCCGCCTCCCATCCGTCCCGGAATACGGGATCCGGGCTGGTTTCTCGATGGGGGGATCGGAGAATGCCAGGTCGCTCGCCAAGTTCGGCGTGGCCGGCACTTCGGCTCACGTCATGGTTCTCGACGATCGAGAACAGCTCCGACGGTTCTTTGGGTTTCTTGGATGGCTCCGGCAGTCCGTACCAGTGCGCTCCTGAGACAAAGAGACGTTTCTTGGCCCTGGTGACGGCGACGTAGGCGACTCTCCACTCCTGTCTCCTGTGTTGGGCACGGAGATAGTCCGCTCGCACGTCTTCCTCGTCTGGCAGGTCGTCCATGATCGTGTCGATCCGCATGGAGACCGGGACATGCTCTGCGAAGCGGATTGGGTCAGAATATTGCTGAGAGCGGCTGGGAAAGTTGCCCTTGGTGACTGCGGGGATTGCGACATTTTCCCACTCGAGTCCCTTGGCACGATGCACGGTGACGAGAGTCACCGCCTCTTCGCCCGAGAGATGGGCCGCGTCGAGTTCCTCGGCGGGTTCGGACTCCATCGCCTTCAGATAGTCGAGAAAGGCTCCGACCGAAGGTCTGCCCCGAAGGGGGCTCCAATCCTCGGCCAGGTCGAGAAGACGATAGATGTTGAGTCGGGCGGTGAGTCGTGCATTTGGCGGCAAGGCTTCGATGTCCTGCCATGCCCGAGTTCGGTCGAGGATCGTTCGGCATGTTTCAACGAGCGTTAGCCCCTGGCTCTCGATGAGCACGTCCCGGTAGACAGTCAGAAAGCGCTCCAGGGCGTAGCGGGCATCGTCACGCAAACCGGGAATCTCTCCACAGTGCTCGACGGCCTCCATCAGGGTGATGGGAGCGGGCTCTTCGGCGTCGTCGTGGCTCTCGGCTCCCGCGACCCAGCGGGTCAACGGCGCAAGATCGGCCATGCCCAGCCGATACCGGCTGCCGAAGAGGATCTGGATGATGCCAGGGGAGTCCTCGGGATCTTCAAGGGCGGTCAGCCAAGCTCTGAGGTCGGAGACTTCGGCGACGGAGAAGAGCCCACCGATGTTTGCCACTTCGACCGGGATGTCGTGACGGCTCATCGCGTCGACCACGACAGAGAAGTTCTTGTTCTTCCTGAAGAGAACTGCCATTTCAGACCAACGACTGCCGCTTTGGCGGAGCTCTTCGAAGGTGCGGGCAATCCATTCCGCCTCCTCGAGCGCGTCGTTTGCCCAATAGGTGACCACGTCGCCCTTGGCGTCAAGGTCGACCGCTTGAAGTGCGTCCGCCCCGGCATTGGCTTCGAGCCTGATCTCGTTGGCCACGTCGAGGATCGCCTGGGTGGATCGTCTGTTGAGAGTGAGTCCTTTGCGACTCGCCGCCTTGCCGCTCCCTTTGGTGAAATGCTCCGGGAAGAGTTCGAAGTTCTGGGCGGAGGCCCCTCGCCACTCGTAGATCGTCTGGTCCTCGTCACCCACGGCGATCACCGGGAAACCGGAGTCGAAGATGGTCCTCAAGAGCACTCTTTGGGCCGGGTTGGTGTCCTGGTACTCGTCGAGAATGACGGCGCGATATCTCTCCTTGATCGTGGCGGCCAACTCGGGATGATTCTGGACGACCCGTGTGGAGAGTGTCACCAGATCGGAATAATCCACCACCCGTAGACGCCGCTTGTCGGCTGCGAACTGGACGAGGGTTTCGGCCATTTCCCGGCGCGAGTCCCAGATCTCATCTTCGTGGCCGGCGGCGGCTCCCAGAACATCACCGGCCTCGAGCAGGTGGTCACCGAGTCGGTCGCCGAGACGGCGGATTCTGTCGAGTGTTCGAGGCTGGGTGATGTCGAGGCTTTCGTAGGGCCGGTGATGGAAGGTCTCGCTCATCAGTTGTCGGCCAAATGTGGGAGTGATGATCCTGGCCCGGTTGTCGACGCCGGCGAGTGCGCCAAACTCCGACAGAATCTGCGCGGCAAACCCGTGATAGGTATGAACCTCTATCTGACGACCCGGGTCGAGGTCCTCTGAAAGAGTCTGACGCACCCGATCTGCCAGTTCGGCTGCCGCTTTGTTGGTGAAAGTGATTCCGAGGATCTGCTCCGGAGCGATGTCATGGCTGTCGATCAGGTTGGCTATCACCATTGCCACCGTTGTGGTCTTGCCGGTTCCCGCACCGGCCCTGACCCGGATGGTGGTGAGGCCCAGATCGAGAATCTCCTGCTGCTCGGGGGAGGGCGTCATTCGACTCATGGGAGAAAGGCTCCGCTACCTTCCGGCCAGGCCGGACATGACATCTGAAAGGCGCACCTCTCGCAGAGTGATCCGACTGCGGGCGCCCAATTCTCGGATCGAATGGCTGTTGTGACCCGTTCCATTTCCTCTCCCACCTTTTCGAGACTCTCCATGTCGAGCGAGCGGGTCGAGATCGACTTTGTTCCCGTTCTCGGATACCAGAGTTGGGCCTCCGCTACACGGTCGTCGCCGGCATCAAGTGCGATGCTGTAGAAGCCGAGTTGAAGAGACTCGGCTGCTTCGGCGACGGTCATCGCGGTGGTCGACGTCTTGTAGTCGACGATCCTCAGGCCCTCCTGGGTGGATTCGATCCGGTCGATCACACCAACCCACGGCACTCCAGCGATGACAGCTTCGACTTTCATCTCGAGGTCGATGGGGACCCCATCCTTGGAAGGCCATCTCTCGTATAGCTTGGTTATGGCATCTATCGCCTTGCGAAGCCACGCCCGGTTCAACTCTGGTGTGCCGAATTCGGCGTCCACCCAGACGTCTTCGAGGCACTCGATGGCGTGGTCGACGGCCGCATGGTGAAGCCCGGTCCCGATAATGGGTCTCTCCGCCTTCTCGAGCGCCGCATGAACGAGAGAGCCGAAACGGGCATAAGGAGACGACGCACTGCCAAGGCGGAGTCGGCGTTCGAGTGCATACTGGCGGGGGCATCGCTGGTAGCTGTCCGCCTGACTGGGGGAGAGGTGGATCGTGTCTCCGAGAATGGGAGAATCGGGACCGGCCACTGGGACGCCGGGGAACGAGGAGGGGTCCCAACCTCGGACGTCGGATTGGGCGAGGGCTCCCGCGGCTGCGAGACGACGAACCGGAGGCGCCATCGGGTCCAGGAGGTCCCTGCGAAGGGCTGTTTCCGCTTCGGTGAGAGTCACAGGGTCTCTGATCACCTCTCTCGGCGGCCCGAGCTGGGCGAGTTCACCCACACCTGAAGCCGCGATCAGGAACCGAGACGGCCGGTGCTCTCCCTGATCGATACCGGCGTCGGTGGCAGTCCACACCACTCGGAGACGCGCTCTTGTCATTGCCGTGTAGGCGAGACGCATTTCCTCCTGTAGTTGGAACAGGTGTTGGGCGGCCTGGTCGACCATTCGCTCCGGGGAAAGCAACTCAGGTCGGAGCATCCTCCGGCTCCGTCGAAGGTCTGGAAAGACGCCCTCCACGGCATTGGCAATGAAGACGACATCGAACTCGAGACCCTTGGCCTGATGCAGTGTTGTCAGTGTCACCCGGTCCTCGGTGAGTCTGTGCGAAAGAAGTGGAGTCGCCTCGAAGTCGTCTTCTTCGGTCAACTCGAAAAAGCGGGCGAGACTCAGATCCGGGTCGCGGTCGGCCTGTCTCGAAAGGACCTGTGCGAAGGCGGCCCAGGCACGACGCCACTCGCGTCGGCTCGCATCATTGACGAGATCGGCAATCCCTTCCAGGGTTGTCCAGGCGTGCCAGAAACCGTTGGCGGCGGTGCCGGCGGCGGCCCAATCGGCGTTCTCGATGAGATCGGCGAGTCCCGGCCAATCGGTCAGTTTCTCCCGAATGACATGAGCCCAGGAAGCCCATGTTCGACGGCGCTCCCGAAGAAGCGCCCGTTCCTGGCCGAGGCCGAGTCCGAGAAGGGGTCCCAGGAGAACACGCCGCATCGCCCGGTCGGCGTCCGCTGCTTCGAGCGCAGATGTGGAGGGAAGCCCCCCGCCGGTGAGCGCTACGGTGACCAGATCATGAAACAGGCGCACCGCCGGATGATCCACCAGACGGCTATCGGGCGGATCGTGGGGTATCCCTCTTCGGCCAAGGGCCCGCGACAACTCGCTGACCAGCTCTCTCTTTGATCTGGTCAGCACGGCGATCGACGAGGGGCGAATCCCCTCGACCCTGATCGAGGTCTCGACTTCTCGGGCTATCCACTCAGCCTCGGCCGTCTCCTGGTCGAAGATGAATGCCTCCGACCGTCCTTCGTGTGGCGCCGGATCGACCGGCCCCACAGATCCCGGAAGATGACCTGGCGAGACAACACGCAACGCCGACTCGAGAATCGCCTCAGGCATCCGGAAGCTCCGGGATAGGACATAACGCTTCGAATCGGGGTGGCCGGAGGAGAAGTCGGCGATATTGCGGAGCTCCGCCCCCCGGAACGAGTAGATCGACTGGTAGGGGTCGCCGGTCACTGTGAGATTTCCGCTGGACCGGGCGAGGAGTCCGGCGATTTCTGCTTGTACCGGGCTGGTGTCCTGATATTCGTCCACCAGCACGTATCGGTATTGCTCAGCAAGTGTTTGGCCGGACTCGGACCTCAAAAGATCGACCGCGGCCACAAGCAGCACCCCGTAGTCGGTTCTGGCTGTCTCATGTAATCGGGCCAGGTAGCGCTCGTAGAGACCGGGCAACCCGCGCCAGTCAACTCGCTCCTTGGCCCGGGCAGCAAGGTCGGCGGGCGTCAGAAGACGCTCGGAGCATCGCATCAAGAAGTCGGCGACCTCGGCGGCGAAGGCCGCCGTCGAGAGGATGCCCCGATAGGTGATCGGCCAATCTGCCTGGTCCTCTTCTCGGAGGATCGACGTGACAACAGCAACCTGTTCCGGGGTGGTGAGCGGTTTGGGACGCTGACCTTCGGATGCGCTCTCCAGTAGCCGAAGAGCGAGACTGTGGAAGGTCGTCGTGTCAATGGGCAAACCGGTTGCGCCCAGCGCCGATTCGATTCGTCTTCTGAGGTCTGCAGATGCCCTTCTGGAGAAACAGAGCACAACGATCTCGTCCCGTCGTGCGTGACCATGGCTCACCAGATGCTTGGTCCGGCGGACCAGGAACTCGGTCTTCCCCGTGCCCGGCCCTGCCACGACGATCTGGTGGCCGTCTACGTCGTGGAGGGCCTGGTCCCAGTTGTCAGGCTCGACTCGAATGTCGGTTGCATCCATGGGTCGATCGTAGGGTCAGGCAGCCGTCGGGAGTGCCTCGGGCTCAACCACCAGAATGGTTTCGATACCGAGCATGCGTAGGTAGGAAACCGGGTCGGCAAAGATCTCCTCAGGAGTGGCTTGGGTCACTGAATGGTCCGCTTGGGTTGATGTCAATGTCTTCATACCGACAAGGTATGGCCTGTTTGTGACAGATTTCTGAGGAGTCCTTCCACTACGGATACGACGGCATAGGATGCCCCTGGGCAAGTAGTCAACGGAGGACCAATTGGCACCCGGACACGAATTTGATTCGCCGATGTACCACGAGGCTGTCGGTCAGTTCGACCGTGTGGCAAGCCTGATGGGGCTGGACGACAACGTAACGGGTCGGCTTCGCGGCCCCCAGAAGTCGACGGTTGTGAGTTTTCCCTTCCGGCATGACGACTACACCGAGGTCGAAACGATCTTCGGATATCGAGTTCAGCATCTCACGACCATGGGGCCCACAAAGGGCGGCATTCGATTCGCTCCCGACGTCGATCTTGGTGAGATTTCGGCACTGGCGATGCTGATGACCTGGAAGTGCTCCATCGTGGGCGTTCCATTCGGTGGCGCCAAGGGCGGGGTTCGCATCAACCCCCTTGAAGTGTCGCGGGCAGAACTGCAGCGTGTGACCCGTCGGTACACGATGGAGATCATCAATGTGATCGGCCCTGAACAGGACATTCCAGCACCTGATCTCGGAACCAACGAGCAGGTGATGGCGTGGATGATGGACACCTACTCCCAGCATGTTGGGCATTCGGTTCCCGCCGTGGTCACCGGGAAGCCTCCCGCTCTGGGAGGGAGCGTCGCTCGGCGCGAGGCCACCGGTCGCGGGCTGATGTTTCTTCTTCCCCTCGCCGCCGCGGCAGTCGATCTGAACCCGCTTGGAGCCTCGGTGGCGATTCACGGATTTGGGAACGTCGGTCGTTATGCGGCGGTTGCGGGCCAGCAAATGGAGGCCAAGGTTGTCGCGGTGTCCGACATCTCGGGCGGGATCTACAACCATGATGGCCTGGATGTGGAGGCGGTGGGTAGATGGGTCGATGAGAACCGCTTTCTCGAGGGATACCCCGATGCCGACTCCATCGACGGGGACTCGATCTTCACGCTCGACGTCGACGTCGTTGTCCCAGCGGCCATCCAGGGAGTCATTCACAAAGGCAACGCCGGGGAGATCACAGCGAAGGTCATTATCGAGGGCGCAAACAACCCGACAACTCTCGACGCCGACGACATCCTCGAAGAGCGAGGAGTCTTCGTCGTGCCCGACATTCTTGCCAACGCCGGTGGCGTCACCGTCTCTTACTTCGAGTGGGTGCAGGACGTGCAGAAGTACTTCTGGACCGAGAACGAAATAGTGGCGCGTCTGAGGGAGATCATGATGGCCGGGTACGAAGAGGTTCACGGGATAGCGGTCAGAGAGAACGTGGACATGAGGACGGCGGCCCTGATCAAGGGGATCCAACGCGTTGCGGACGCCAAACTGGTGAGAGGAATCTTCCCCTAGTGCAGCCGCGCTCCGGGGGTCATTCGTCGCGGAGGTGTGTCCAGAGGTCCAATCGCTGTTCTGTGAATTGGTCTGAATTCTGCGTCGGCGATTCTTGGTGGTCGATACCGGCGTTCTTGAGCTGGATCCGCTGGCTGGTTGCCAGATCGAGGAGTCTGACTATCAGCGTCTGACCGCGGTAGGCGGCGTGAGTGAGCACGCGGATGCTGTTTTCTGAAGAGGTCGAATGGAGTACGTCGATTGAGTGGCGGACGAGGTGGAGGAGTTCTTCTTCGTCTCGGGCGACCATGTGCGCCCCTACGAGATGTTCCATGAGCTCTTTCCCGGCTGGGATCTCCGGATCGTCTTGGAGGTGGATGTTCAGTCGGGTCATCGTTTCCGAGGCTAGTCAAAGGCTGACACGTTGGGACGTGAGAAAAGCGAGACCCCCGCTTGAAGCGGGGGTCTCGCAACAATGCGTTTGGAGGTGGGCTGTCAGTTGACTTCCACCTTTTGTCGCGACATCTCGGGTGCTGTGACCTCGAGACCTTCGTATGAGTCTCTTGTCCTGCTTGCCCAGACCAGTCCCAACCCGGCGACGAGGGCGATCAGGCCTAAACCTGCGAATGCACCTGCAAGACCCATGCCCATCTGCAGTGCAGAGTCGGTCACTGTGCCGACACCAAGCTCACCGAAGAGCCCGTGTGCTGTGCCGCTCCATGCCTGTGAGCGTGCGGGGCCCTCTATCGGGTGGCTGCGGTCGAAGTCGGTCCAGTAACCACCGAGACCGGCAGCAACGCGCTCCTCGCTACCCACCGTGTTCACCACGAGGTCGTACGAGCCGGCGGCGAACGTCTCGCCGTTGTACTCGACGGCTTCGCTCAGAACGACCGTCTGGGTGCCGTGGAGGATGTGGTAGCCGATCACTGCCATCTGATACATGTACTCCGTTGACGTGTTGACCAGCGGATCATTGGGATTCAGATGAGATTCGTTGACGGGGTAACCCCAGTCATCTACAAGAAGTGACATGATCGCCTCTGCACCTTCGGTGGTGCCACGATCGACCAGTTGGCCATCCTCGTTGTAGCTCAAAGTCACGTTCTGTGCTTCGCTGAAAGACTGTAGGGAGCCGTATCCATTCTGTACTTGAACGAACGCAACGCCGCCGGCGATCACGAAACCAACGCCGAACAGCGCTAGAACGATACCGAGTGTTTGAAGACGCTTTGTCATCAGGTTTCCTTTCCTTGTGAAAACATTCACATAGTCGCGCTTTACAGGCCACGGCGCTAGGGGACCAAGTCCCAGCCGAATCGGACTTTGTACTTCGCCGATAAGGACCTTCGGTCATCACTCCCGAGAATGTTGCGGTTGGGCCGGAACCCATGTCATCTACGATTCGATAATGACCGTCCCTCTCATCCCCTCCGTCCCGTCGGAGTGGAGGGAGCAGAAGTAGGGATACGTCCCCGGCGCGGCAGCGCTCAGATCTACCAGGGCTTCGCTTCCGGGACCGAAACGACTGAGGCATTTGCACGTTGCCCCCTGACAATGTCGAAGATCGTGCCGATCGGGATGATGCCCGACATCTGACCAGCGCGGGTGGCGTCACCGGTTCAGAGTTGTGTTGCCTACTTTCTTGCCCAGGTGATCGCGTGTAGCGGGGTCACCTCGACGGCGCCTTTTTCGGTGAATCCATGACGGTCGTATAGGTCGAGGTAGTAGTTGACGGATAGAAGTTGGTCATCGATCAACGCTTCGAAGAACTGGACTCCTGACATGATCCGACCGGGAACGGTCTTCACGCCCTCACCGGTCTCTGGGAATGGGAAGTCGGAGTTGAGGAAGTAACCGCCGGGCTTGAGAGCCCGATGCACGGCTTCGGTTACTTTCTCGATGTCTCGGCACTCGTGCATCGACACGTTGATTGTTATCGCGTCGAACTCTGCTTCGGCCTCGAGGTCCTCCATGCCGGAGTGGATGAGATGGACTCTGTCGGCCATCCCAGCGTCATCGATGCGGGAACCAGCTGATCTCAAAGAGTGAGCGTCGCCATCCAACCCGACGAGATCGAGATTGGGGAACTCGGTGCCAAGACGCACCAATCCGACCCCGGTTCCGCAAGCCAACTCGAGAGCCTTGCTCCCGGCGGTGAGACGATCCGCTGCGCCCGGGACCTGAGAGAGACCATCGGGTATGAACCGGGTGTTGAATGCTCCACCAGTTTCGCCCACGGCGGCGATCCACGCCGGGCTGGTCTGGTCCCACCAGATCCGCTCGCCAGACTCGAAGTTCTCGGCGAAGACGTCGAACACTTCGGGCTCAGTCAGCACCTTGAACAAACCGCCTGCGTATGCCGGCGAGCTCTGGTCGAGAAGCAGCACCTCGATGTGCGGAGCCAGGGTATACGCGTCTTCGTCGTGACCCTGGAGCACACCGGCGGCGAATGCCGAGCGGCACCACACTTCCGAATACAACTCGTCTAATCCGGCGGCCTCGGCGATATCAGCCGAACTGGCAGGACCGGTTTCTCCGATGAGCTCGAAGAGCCCGCGGTCGAGGCCGATTCGAATCGTTCTCGTCGCTATATACCCGGCTGCGTTGGCCAGCAACACACCGGCCTGCTCCTGCGGCTCCATTTCATTCCCTCCAAGGATAAGTGGACGCGGGCGACCCTAACCGGCTCCGAATTGAGCCGTTGTGCGATCTGGGGCTATTCCGACGGCCTCTGAACCTCGTCGTCGGTGAAGGCGGGGCATATCTCCTGGAAGGAGCACCAGTCACAGAGTCTTCCCGTGCGGGTGGGGAATCGATCGGTGGCGAGTGCCCTGTCGATGGCCTTCCATAGAGCCCGGAGTTGGACATCCATGGCGTCGAGTTGCTGGTCGTCGACTGGGAGTTGATAAAGCGTGGGTCCGTTGAGATAGAGGAGGCGAAGCTCTTTGGGTGTCTCGCCGGTGCGCTTTCGGATGAGCAGGGCGTAGATCTTGAGGGCAAAGAACGCCGACAGGGCATATCGCTCGGGCGGCGCCTTGCCGGTCTTGTAGTCAGTGATGATCAGGCGGCCATCGGAGTCACGGTCGATCCGATCGAGAATCCCGCGAATGACGATCCCGTCGAGGTCCTCGAGCATGTCCAACTCCCGGTCTTCGGGGTCAAACGATTTCGGGTCTTCGATGGCGAAGTAGTTTCCAAGCAACTCGAGTGACTCGAGTCCCCACTTCCGCTCCTCATCCTCGTCGGTGAACAGCCCTTCGAACTCCTCATCACCTCTGACCTCGGTCCATGCCGCGCGGAAGAGATTGAACAGTCGGTCGGGTGTCCGCTGATCGAGAGGATCATCGAAGAGACGCTGCAAGGCGAGATGGGCGGTCGTGCCCCGGGCCTGGTAGATCGAGGTTGGCTCGGGCAGCCGATCTATGGCGCGGAACTTGAATAACTGAGGGCACGTCTTGAAGTCACCCGCCCGGCTTGGCGAGAGAGTTTCGAGACGGGGATTTTCCAGCTCGACAGTCATGTTGCGATCATAGGAACGGCGTGTGACAGATTCGCGGTGATCTCAGTGTCCCACTGAACGAGGCTCATCTGCCGGGTCGGGAAGACCGGTCGGGGGCACTTCGATCCTCCGGGTTCTGTCCAACTGCGCAGCCCTTGGCCAGAAGAGTGAAGCCACCACTGCCACCAGTACTCCGGCGCCGATCAGTGTTGACTGCACGCCGCAAATGCCTGCAAGCCAGGGTGCGATCGCCAGCGGAATCAGATGACCGACCTCCGAGTGGATGTGGGTGACACCCATGATCCGGCCGACCATCTCGTCGGGCGAGTTCAACTGGATCATCGTGCGGAGAAGCGGCGCCATCACACCAATGATCATTCCCCAGAACGCCCCGGCTGGTACCACCACCTGAAGCATGTCGGTACCCACGTAGGCGAGAACCCCTACTGCATTGAGGGCGACGAAGAAGGTAAGCCAGCGGGCAGTGCGGAATCGTGCCGACAATCGCCCGGAGATCAAGGTTCCGGTGATGAGCCCAAGTCCGAAAATCGAGTTCACCCAGCCGAGAGTCTCCAGACTGGTCCCGAGGACGTCGCGGTAGAACAGAGGCTCGAGCGAGCCGAAGGTTCCGAAGAGCAGCCAGACAGACGCTCCGAGCCAGATGTAGAACCGAAGCCGGCGATTGCGGTATGCGTACGCAAAGCCCTCCTTCACCTCGGTGAGGCCCTGTTTCTCCCCTTCCCTTGCCGAGAGGCGTCTCACTCCCACGGGAAGAATCAGCAGGGCGGCGATGGCGGAAGTGACAGCGTCGAGGACGAATATGGCGTCGACGCTCATCGTGACCACGAGGAGAGCACCGAGTGCGGGGCCGATGACGAAGGCCATCCACGACGCACCTTCGATCCAACCGTTGATCTTGGCGAGTCTGTTTTCATCGTCCGTCAGGAAAGGCGCAAATGACGAAATTGCGGTGAAGACCGGTGTGCCCACCAGCCCCAATACGAAGGTGGCTATGACTAGCGAAGGCAATGTGTCGGCAAAGACCAGTGCGATAGCGGACGGGATGAAGAGAATTTCCCCATAGAGCACAACCCGGCGTGGATCGAAGCGGTCGATGAGCACCCCGGCGATCGAGGCGCCGATCAGCGACGCGACACCAAGAGCGGCCATGACCAATGCGAGTTCGCCGGCAGTCGCCTCGAGTTGGAAGGCTGCCTTCCCCCAAATGCCGACAAAGAATGCTGCTTCGCCACCGATCCTGGAGACGAGTCGCGCAAGTACAACACGTCGCACACTCCGGTCTGACCACATCCGAATGACGCTAATTGTGGAGTAGTCGAACACCGTCCGAATTTGATCGGGAATGATTCGCGAAACGTTCTTCCAAGACGCGAAAACATTGAGCAGATGCTCCTTGACCCCCATGCCGGTGTTACGTATGTTCGGCTCTGTCGCCCAGTCGGGGGCCCGCTTTCCCGACGAAGTGGCAGTGAGAGCCCCGAGAGGGTTGAGGCTTCGGCCGGGACTTCCTCGGGGTTTCTCGCGTTCTCATTGGCGAAACAGCCGGATCGCGAAAAGAGAACCCAGTTCGCGAAAAACAATCAGGTTTCTGGCTTGTGGAAGGTATCGGGATGGTCTACTTTTCCGGTCACGTCGCAGGGGAAACCCTCCGGCGGGCCAAAACGACGGGAGACCGTCGGGATGGTTGGCTGGAAGGTCGGGAAACCGGCCGGAAGGTCGAACCGGAGAGACGGGAAACCGGAAGGAAGGTTCAACCCGAAGCCGAAGGGAAACCGGAGGCGACGGGCGGTCGGCAGACCGAGCGGGGATCCTTCGGGATCGTCGAGCGGACTGACGGCTAGCAGGCCGCAAGGTCTGCAACCTCCTCGGAAACGGGGAGAGCGGTCCTCGGATCGCACAGCTGCTGGCTTCGGCCAACGGCGAAGCCCGATTGAAGTTCGGTCCCCGGCCGGACAACGAACGGGATTGAGAACCCCGAGAGGGTTGAGGCTTCGGTCGAGACTCCCTCGGGGTTTCTCGCGTCTGGACAGGCACGGTCCCAAGCCTCACCGTTAGGCTCCGCTGTTATGGGCTACCCCGAGCGCCTGCTCAGTTCCGGCGAGCAAATAGAAGCACAATTCCGCCCTCATTGGTCTCGTCTGCTCAGGGAAGGTCTCCTGGTTCTTCTTGGTGTGGTACTTGCAGGGCTCCTCCTCAGCGTGAGCACACCCGCTTGGGTCGTGTGGCTTTTGATTGTGGGTGTGATCGTCCTGATCGCCAGAGGTGTGACTCGCTGGCTGACTACCCACCACGTCATCACGAGTGAGCGGGTGATCTATCGAGCCGGTTGGATAGCCAAACGCGGGAAAGAGATCCCCCTCGAGGTGATCAACGATGTCGCGTTCAGCCAGACGATCTTCGAGCGCATCTTCAGGACCGGCGACCTGCTGATCGAGTCGGCCGGGACTCATGGTCAGACCCGTTACCGCGATATTCCATCACCGGAGGAAGTCCAGTCGCTCATCTACGGCGTGCGTGAGAAGCGAAAACTTCACATGGAGGGTGGCGCCACATCGGCGGTCTCCGAGTCGACCGCGTCCCAACTCGAGAAGCTCTCCCGCCTCCACGATCAGGAAAAACTGACAGACCAAGAGTTCGAGACCGAAAAAGCCAAGCTCCTCGGAGGTAGCTGATGCCACACATGCAGGACGACTTCCCGCTTCTGATGTCCACTCTCTACGACCATGCGGTGTGGATCCACCCCGATCAGGAGATCGTCTCGGTCGAGTCGGACCGATCCATCTCTCGATCGACGTATGGGTCCACCGATGTTCGGGTGCGCAAGCTCGCCTCAGCGATGGACGTCTTGGGTCTGGAGGTCGGGGATGCCGTCGGCACCTTCGCCTGGAACAACCAGCGACATCATGAGCTCTACTGGGCGACAGCGAACACCGGGCGCGTTTGTCACACAGTCAATCTGCGGTTGTTTGCCGACCAGATTGTCTACATCGTCAACCACGCCGAGGACAAAGCGATGTTTGTCGATCCTGATCTGGTCCCGCTCATCGCTCCTCTGGTGGACAAACTCGAGACAGTCAAGACCTGGGTGATCCTCGGAGACCAGGCAAGTGAGGCGATTGCCGGGTCGATTGCCTACGAGGACTTGATCGGTGACCAGCCCGAACTCGGTCAGTGGCCGCTTCTCGACGAGCGCTCACCCATGATGCTCTGTTACAGCTCGGGCACGACAGGGAATCCCAAAGGCGTTGCCTACACCCAGCGGTCTACATACGTTCATACGATCTCCAACCTGGCAAACATCGCCATGGGGCCGACCGACAACGTGCTGCCAGTGGTCCCGATGTTCCACGCGGCAGCATGGGGTTACACGTTCGAGGCCGTCACTCAGGGAGCCAAACTGACATATCCGGGGCCAGATCTGTCGCCGGAAGGCATCGTCAAGCTCTTTGCCGACGAGAAGGTGACTTTCAGCGCCGGGGTGCCGACGGTGTGGCTGGGAATTCAGCAGTACCTGACCGCACATCCGGAGACCGACACATCCTCGATCCGATCTTTCCTCTGTGGTGGTTCGGCCGTGCCGAGATCGATGATCAAGTGGTACTGGACGGAGCGTGGAATTCGCCTGATCCAGGGCTGGGGCATGACCGAGACCAACCCGATCGCCTCGACGGCGATACTCAAGCCACACATGGAGGCTTGGGATCTGGAGGATCAACTGGATCGATTGGAGACAGCAGGGCTTCCAGTCACCGGTCTTCAGGTGAAGATCGTCGATGAGGAGGGGGAGGAACTTCCCCAAGACGGCGAGGCATTTGGAGAGCTTCTGATTCGAGGTCCCTGGATCGCCGCCGAGTACTACAAGGACGATCGCACCGCGGAGTCCTTTGTAGACGGCTGGCTCAGGACGGGAGACGTCTGCAAGATCACCCCCGAGGGTTATATTCGCATCACCGACCGGGCCAAGGATGTCATCAAGTCAGGAGGGGAGTGGATCTCCTCATTGGATCTGGAGAACGAGTTGATGGCTCATCCACAGGTCGCCGAGGCCACCGTGGTCGGCTTGAAGCACCTCAAGTGGCAGGAGCGTCCGGGGGCGTTCGTGGTTCGTGCGGAGGGGTCCGAGGTGACAGAACAGGAGTTGCTGGATCATCTCAATGGCAAGGTCGCCGACTGGTGGTTGCCTGACAAGGTCGTGTTCATCGACGAGATCCCGAAGACCGGAACCGGTAAGTTCGACAAGAAGGTCGTCAGAGACCAATACTCCGACTTGCTGATGGAGGCGTAGGGATAGCCATTGCCAGGTGGCGCTCAAGAAAACCGGTGATCTGCGGCGCATAGGGGTCGAACGGACCCAGATCACTATGCCCGCCCCCCTCGACGATGACCACATTGGCATCCGGTCTCGCCGCCGAGAGCTCCTCGAGGCTTCGGATCGGAACCACCTCATCGGAATCGCCGTGCACCAGCATGATGGGGGCCTTCACGGAGAGGATCGTGTGACGAGGGGCGAAGTCGTCGAAACGGTATCCGATGAGTCGCTGGATATAGCGGAGAAGCAGATCGAGAAGTGGAGACGGCACTCGGTTCATCTGCTCCCTCATCATCTCCCCGGGATGAGAGAAGGACGAGACCGACACCACTGCGGCGAGCCGATCGTTTCGAGAAGCGCTGAGGATGGCCGCACCGGCTCCGACGGAGTGTCCGATGACACCGACGGAGGTGACATCCGGACGAGCGTCGAGCCATTCGGAGGCGACCTCGAGATCCTCGGCGAACCTGGGCATCGACATGAAACGGTCGTGCTCGGAGAAACCGTGGTTGCGGGCATCGAGGAAAAGAGCGTGAATTCCGGCGCGGTGAAGATGTGGTGCCATCGGAAGCATCAGGGCGGCGTTACCACCCCAACCGTGGAGGACGACGACGGCTGGCGCGGTGCCAGTAACGGGGATGAACCAACCGTGGAGGCGGGTGCCGTTGACACTTCGCAGCCAGACATGCTCTTCGGGCAAGCCAAGATCGGCGGGTGACTGCTCATTCGCTCGCTGGGGCGGGGCGAAGACGCGTGCAAGGATTCTCGGGAAAGCGGAAAGAACACCGGCCACGATCAGGGGCGGTAGCCAGAGCCATCGTTTCACTTCGCACAGAGTAGGAATCAGTGACCGATAGGCGGAACTAGTGCCCCGACCACAAACGTTTGCCGCGTTGAGGACGGCCAGTGACGTCCCTGGCTTTGTCCTCGTCCTCGACGAAGGGCCAGGTGCGCCTTCGTCCTGCGTCCTCGCCAGAGACGCCTCTGTCTCGCCCTTAACATCGCCAACGTTTGTGGCCAGAGCACTAGCGACGCGAACATTGCTTTCAAACTCGGAGATTTCTCGGTATTTCGGGTCACACCCCTGGTTTCTGTCGGTGGGGTTTGATATGGTCGAACGTATGTTCGGTTTGGTGGTGGATCGTCAAGTGTTGCCTGGGGGTTTGGACGCTCTTTCTCCGGGTCCGATCCTGGCCGGGTTTCTGTTTCGGGTCGACCGTTCCCGGTTGAATGGTCATGACCTGGTGGTGGTGATGCGGGCCGAGGCCCGTATGGAAGCCCATTACGCTGCGGAGAGGATGGCGACTATCACCGAGGTTGCCTATTCGCCTAACGGGGATGCGGATTCTGGGGTGGAACGGTCGGAGGGGTGGCCGAGTTTGCTTCTGATGATGTTGGTGCTGCTCTCAATCTGACCCGTCGCACCGCCGACATAGAACTGGGTTTTGCTCTCGAACTCCGTCAACGTCTACCCCTGGTCTGGGAGGCGTTGTCTAGGGGTGGTATCGACGT
>Ga0255048_10000042_pt1 | contig 83410 bp, 84 predicted proteins | sample JV7_2_2_MG_FD_183619 | JGI IMG/M metagenome (GOLD analysis project Ga0255048, IMG submission 183619) | Seawater microbial communities from Jervis Inlet, British Columbia, Canada - JV7_2_2 | ecosystem: Environmental > Aquatic > Marine > Inlet | place: Canada: British Columbia | collected 2016-10-06 | reverse complement strand
CGCACATAACCGGCTGGGAGGGATGATGTGGTTGTTGGTGGCACGCACCGGTCGGGCGGTGTGACATCGGTTGAGTTGGGATAACAACTCGGTTGAGTGCACGTCCGCCGTCCCGGTGGTGCCTGCCACCCCTTGGCCTTGAAGCAACAAGAAAGGGGCGGCCATGTCAATCGTACGGGTTACTGGTGGAGTCGATACTCATGCTGATGTGCATGTGGCAGCGGCTATTGATCACAACGGTGGTGTGTTGGGAGTTGAATCGTTTCCCACCAACGAAGCGGGGTATGAGAGTCTGGCGGGTTGGTTGGCCAGCTTCGGTCCGGTGACCCGAGTGGGGGTGGAGGGCACTGGGTCCTATGGGGTTGGCCTGTCCCGGTTCCTTGCGACCACTGGTATTGAGGTCCTTGAAGTGGATCGTCCGAACCGGCAGGTTCGTCGCAAGAAGGGCAAGTCTGATCCGACCGATGCAGTGGCCGCAGCCAGGGCTGCCCTATCCGGGGAAGCATCGGTTGTTCCCAAGCAGCGCAATGGTCCGGTGGAACAGATGCGAGTCCTATTAGTGGCTCGCCGTTCGGCCCGCCAACAACGCATCCAGTCCCTCAACCAGCTCCGTCACCTGGTGTTGACAGCACCCGAACCGATCCGGGTCCGGTTCAAAGACCGATACAAGACTGGACTCGTCACCGAAGCAGCCAACATGCGGCCTAATAAGGGTTCTGACCCGGTCACCTTCACTACGTATCTGATGATCCGCAATCTGGCCCGACGGGTCAAAGCCCTCAACACTGAGATACGAGAAATCGACGTGATGCTCGCTGCTCTGATCGCTCAGGCTGCTCCGTCGCTGCTCGAGCTTCACGGTGTCGGAACCGACACTGCCGCCAGTCTGTTGGTCACCGCCGGCGACAACCCCCAACGACTCGACTCCGAAGCCGCCTGGGCCCACCTATGCGGTGTTACTCCCATCCCTGCTTCATCAGGGAAAGTGACTCGGTATCGCCTCAACCGGGGCGGTGACCGCAACGCCAACGCCGCCCTCTACCGCATCGTCCTCACCCGCATGAGTAGCCACCCAGAAACCCGCCAATACGTCACCCGCCGACGGTCCGAAGGTTTGAACACCGCCGAGATCATGCGCTGCCTAAAACGCTACGTCGCCCGCCAGGTCTTCAAACACTTACCGGCAACCAGTTGAGATCTGGGTGGGGTCTGACCCAACAAACCGGCTGACGTGGTCACAGACCACTGTCCTCATAATGACCTGTCGACCCCACCCAAACCCTCTCTCCGCGGACGGTGTGACCTAATAAGAGCCAGCCCACAACCGTGTGGCCCATCCCAGTCCTGTCCACCCAAACCGCAACGCACCTTGACATAAGAGATTCAATATCTAGCGGGCATTGGGCCGCTCTACAGGTGCCGATCTCGCGCATTCTTCGGAACGGTCGTTTTGGCGCTCGATCAGGGTGATTTGGGCCGGGTATCTTGGCGGGAGGAAGAGCAGTCCAAGTGGCCATTACCGTCGTGACGGTCTGACATAGGTTTGCGAGAGAGGGCGATGATGGACGACACCGAGCGGGCGATGGTCGAGGAGTTCGACCGCCGGTATCGGTTAGGTGAGGCGTCGGCCAGGCGGCGGGTTGAGCAGGCCGTGTTAGGCGTGGACTACGGGGCGACCAGCTACACCACCCTCGGTCAAGCCGCCCAACTCGCTGAGCGATTGCAGCTAGGGCCGGGCGTGTCCTTGTTGGACCTGGGTGCTGGCAGTGGCTGGCCCGGTCTTCATCTCGCCAGTGTCACCGGCTGTCGGGTGGTGCTGGCTGATCGACCGAAAGAGGGTCTTCGTGTAGCGCAGCAGCGAGCCCTGGCGGACGGGTTGGCCGATCAGTGCAGCGTGGTGGCGTCCTCCGGTGACCTACTTCCCTTCCGCTCCCAAATCTTTGATGCCATTACCCATACCGACGTGTTCTGTTGACTGGAACCGAAGCTCTCCGTGTTGAGAGCATGCCGGCGGGTTCTCCGCGTCGGGGGCCGGATGGCGTTCCACGTCATCTTGATCACCCCGGGCTTGAGCGAGTTGGACCAGGCCCGGGCGGTTGCTGCTGGGCCCTTGCATGTGTCGGGGTCGGCGAGCTATCCCGAACTGCTTGCATTGGCCGGATTCAGTGAAATCGGTGAGGTCGATCTCACCGACCAATACCGGGCAACGGCCGCGGCGTGGCTCCGTGAATCGGCCCGCGCCGCCGAACAGCTAGAAGAAATCTTCGGGAGCGAACAATACCGCCAGGCGCAACAAGAGCGAGCCGAAACCCTGGCCGCCATCGAAGGCGGTCTCCTCCGCAGATCCCTATTCGCTGCCCGAACGAGCTAGCAACGGCACAGCACGCTGCAGGGTCACTCACATTGGAAGTCAGTCCCGGGCCACGTCCAGGCGACTGTTCCACCCCTAGAGATGCACTACCGAGCAAGTCACCGTGCGGACGACACCATCAATCTTGAGGTCGGTGATGGCGAGCTTCCCGAGCGCGTGCTGGTCCGAGGCTTCTATCAGGGCCAGCACGTCGTAAGGACCTGTTACAACCACAGCGCGGGTAACGCCTGGGATCTCCCTTGTCCCTGCAGCAACCTGTGCAGCTTTACCGACTTCGGTCTGGATAAGTACAAAAGCTTCGATCATTGTGCCCCCTGATCCTCCACCACACCTCCACCGTACCCGCTGAGCGTCGGCCGGGTGCCGGCAATCCCTACCGGGTGTCGGGCCGTTCTATATGTGCCTGATTGATACTTGGAGCATGTTGCGGGGTGTTCCCGTAGCGTCGAGGCGCTGGGTTGGTGATCAGCCGGTGAGCAACTCCATTTCGAGACCCCTGGCGACGGCTATTCGGGGTGGGCACTCGTCATGCACCACTTCAAAGGTGAATTGAGTTGTCCCCTCGAATACCACCCGGTACTCGCCGGCAAAGCTCTCACAGTTATGGGTCCCTCGAATGCAGTCCCCCCCGGGACCCATGCACGGGTTGTACTGCCACACGGGTTCTGAAGGCTGGGAGACGAAGCTGATCAGGTCGCCCTCTGTCTTATAGGTGCCGCTATCAATAATGTCCCCGTCTAGCTCAACCTGGAAAGTACCGTCCAGGTTGAAATGGAGGAGATCGGGACGACTAGACGCCAGCCCACCGGTGACCCTCCCATGAGTGCCAATCAACGACGCAGCAGCCTCCTGGCCCCTCACCACTGTCGTCGACACCGGCGCTTCGTTAACCACATCGAGTTCGTCGCCACCGCTCAGCAGGACGACACTGGCCTGGTAATCGTCCAGGAACCCGGCGAGGAAGGCGCCACACTGCTGGTTGTACACCACGGGTGGGCTCGTCAGCTCGCCTGTCTGCAACGCTCTGGCTATATCGCATTGGGCAGCCATGCCTTCGGGATCGATCTCTGCCGCGTACTTCCCGAGTGGGATCTCGAAGGAATTCAACGCGGTCGACTCCGTTCCGGAAAAATGAAACGCCACGATTCGCCCGTCGGCAACCTTGCCCTGCCACGTGGTCTCGGGAAAACCGGCGGCTGCCAGGACGCCGTCGGCGGCCTCGGTGAAGGTGCATGAGACCCAACCAGATTCGTCCGGTCCTTCGCACACTGAGGGGCCGGGTTCGTCACGCCCGTAGAGCGCTCCCTGAAACTCGATCAAGCCCGGCATCCACGTGGTCAAATCGCCGACCAGGAATGGGATTGAGATGTCCGCATCAACGTACGGGAGTGCTCCCTCCACGTCACCAGTTCGGTAGCTCTCCACGAACAAGCCGAATACGGCGTCGGGCTCCCCGCCAGCAGCTGCGTCGGCGTACTGTGACACAGGCTCTTGGTCGCTGCTCAGCAGCACTACTGCGATCACCAGCGCCACCATCACGGCCGCGGCGCCTGCTAAAGCCGGGACCAGCCGGCGTGGACGCGACGGGCTGGTCGGCTTGGTCTTCTGGCTGGCGGGTTTGTCCTGGGTTTGCATGCGTCTGCTCCTTTGCTCGATGGCAGCGAGGAAAGCCGGTGCTTGATCCAGGTCGCGACGCAGTGAGTTGACGTCTGGAACCGGATTGGAGCCGACGAACAGCTGGTACACGCGCTCGTGGTCAGTCATTGGCTTCCTCCTTCCTGAGCACTCTCGGGGGGTTGGAGCGGTTGTAGACCGGACACTCGGAACTCGTTGGCCAGTCGCTTCTTGGCTCGGTGCAACCTTTGACCCACCGCCTGCTGGGAACATCCAAGGACCTGAGCGATCTCAGTGTGCGGCAGTCCCTCCCATCCGGCCAGACGCAGTACTTCTTGGTCCGCAGGTCGAAGGCGGGCCGCAGCGGCCGCAACCGCTTCGTCCTCCAGCCGACGCACGACCTGGATATCTGTAGATGGCTCTTGGCCTTTGCGGAGCGACCCGAGCCGGGAGGCAAGGTTGCGGTACCGTCGGGCGCTTCGCCACTGATGTGAGACAACGCGGTAGGCGACGCCATAGAGCCAGGGAAGTGCACCTTCACCGAGCGGCATTTCGTCGATCTTGCGCCAGGCGATCATGAACACCTCGGCAGCTACGTCCTGAGCGTCGGTGTGACCGGTGCGACGGAGGCAATAGGCCAACACGTCTGGGTAGTGCCGCTCATAGAGGCCGTGGAACGCATGTCGCTGGGTGCTGGTCATGCCCCTCCCATGCTCAGACTGTCTGGCCAGTGCTCCCATACACCCTATGTGCCCGGCAGGAGCCATGCCTTGACACCCAAGATGTCAAGAACAGTCGGTACTAGGGCATATACAGGTACCGGGTCACCACCCGGTGCACAACCGGGGGGTTGTACGAACGGGACCCTGCCATGAGCAGGGTCTCGTTCGTGAGAGGCCCAGACCGGCTGATCCCCCGCACACAACCGACATTCTCTAGCGGGTATCAGGCCGCTCAAGATGTGCCGATATGTGCGGGTCGCATGAGGGGACCTCCGTCCAGCAGGGGTTCCTTGGGTTGCGTGCAAGGTCAGCGTCTTAGGAAGATCCGCTCCCGCCAACGCCGCCGCCGCTCCCACCACAGGAGCCGCCGGTACGGGTCCTCAATGCTGCCATGCAACGCGGCGTAGAACCGAACGGAACTAGCCAGGGCAATCGCGAACAGAAACACGAAGGTAAGCCACAAATAGAGCTGCTGCAGTTCGTCGACGACCGAGATGATGACGCCGCCTGCAATGATCGCAAGCACGAACGTGAGTCCGTATCGGATGAGATCGCGTCTTCGGATCGCTTCACGGCGGTGGTGCTCGACGATGCTGAACGCCCACGTGAGTTTCTCGGCCGACCCGAGAGTGGTCTCTTTGTGGATGATCTCCCAGTCGTTTCCTGCGAGGAAGCGAATTCGGTAACCGTCAGCGACGTAATCATCCCCGCTGATACTCCAGTCGAGAACCGAGTCTGGCTTCCTCCTAGCCAACTCGTTGGCGGCGTCAGAACCCACCAGATCGCCGGGGTCGGACACGGGATTGGCTCGCCCGAGGACGCTCAACAGGCTTTGGTCCGTCTTCATAATCAGGCCCCTTCTATCGGGAGGGATTTGTTGAACTCATTGCGGAGCCGTGTCACGGCCCGTTGCACTCGTTGATCAAGCGCGTGTGGGGAACAGCCGAGGATGTGTGCAATCTCAGCACGCGGTAGCTGCTCCCAAGCCACAAGACGGAGAATCTCCTGGTCCTCGAATCGAAGCTGGCCGAGTGCAAAGGTCACCAACTGCTCTTCGGACCTGCGGACGAGTTCAGCGTCGGGCTGAACTGGCCGATTGACCGGCTGTTGGACTAGGCGGGCACGAAGTCGCCCCAACCGCCGGCGACTTCTCTTCTGGTTGCGTGCAACGTTGCGGCACGCCCCGTAAATCCAGCGCACCGCGTCCCTACCCTCAGGAAGGTCCTCGAAGCGGCGCCAAGTGATCGTGAACACCTCAGCGGCGCAGTCAATGGCCGTCTCCTGATCGAACCTGCGAAGGAAGTAGGCAAGGACGCGGGGATGATGTTCCCGATACAGGAAACTGAACGCCACATCCGAAATCGTTTCTTCGCTCACAATTATCTCGCCGGTCATACCCACACATGTCCGGCCTTCCCTCAAAAGCTCACAATTATTCAAACAGCCGCCAACCAGCTCCTACCACAGCCCTCGGGTGGTATCCCACACCGCTCCGCTCGCATCTGCACGAAGCTCGTGCTTGCCACTCAAATCTACGGGTTGGTGATCCATATCTCAGTGGTCCACCCCGATGTTCTCCCACCACCTCTTCCCTACGTTCGGCTTACGCGATTGAGTCCATGAAGGGCTCACAACAAGGAGAAATCAGATGGCCACCAACACATTGACCCAGCCGGCTGGATTTCCCCAGCCGAAGCAGCTGGTCCGCCAGGGCCTCGTCGTTGCCGTTCTCTTGGTGACCGGCGTCGGGCTCGGGATGGTTATCGACACCGGTCGAGCAGGCGCTCCGGTGAAAGCACAAGCTGCCGCCACTGACGTGGCCGCAGCTGAGCATGGTGCGTTCACGTCCATGACGTACCGGGACCCGTCAGCGATTCAGAAGCGGTTCGTCGGTTCAGACGCCGAACTCGACCCTGCCGTGGCGGCAGCTGAGCATGGTGCGTTCACGTCCATGACGTACCGGGACCCGTCAGTGATTCAGAAGCGGTTCGGCGGTTCAGATGCCAACCTCGATCCTGCCGTGGCGGCAGCTGAGCATGGTGCGTTCACGTCCATGACGTACCGGGACCCGTCAGTGATTCAGAAGCGGTTCGTCGGTTCAGACGCCGAACTCGACCCGTTTTAGGGCCCTGAAATTCATCACCCATGTCGGTGTCTAGAAGGATCGGCGAGGCGAGACCGGGAGCAGTTACGTTCCCGGTTTCGCCCGTGGCGTGGGCCAGCGGGCCACCTGGCCCCCGTAGTTGGGGCATCGGTAGGCTCGGGCCCATGCTGCTCGAGAGGGAAGAAGAGCTGAGGGTGATGGCCGATCTGCTGACTGAGGTCCGGTCGGCGGGGGGAAAGGTCGTCCTGGTTCGGGGTGAGGCCGGTATTGGCAAGAGCGCTCTGGTCAGGGCTTTTGTTGAGAAACTTGGGGATGAGTCGTTCGTTCTCTTCGGGTCTTGTGACGATCTGCTGACCCCACAACCGCTTGGTGCGTTCTGGGAGATCTCCCGGGAGGAAACGACACTTTCCCAGCCTTTGGAGAAGGGCGACCGGAGAGCTGTTATGGGGATCCTGCTGGACCTTCTGTCACGAGGCCTGCGCTCGACAGTCCTGGTGATCGAGGACACGCACTGGGCGGATGAGGCAACCCTGGATGTGATCAAGTATCTGGGGCGACGGATCGCTCGAACCAGCGGACTGCTTCTTCTCACCTACCGCGACGGCGAGGTCGACTACGACCATCCGCTGAGACAGGTAATCGGAGCGCTTCCCCCAGACCTCCTGGTGCGGATTCATCTCGACGGTCTCTCGCCCCAAGCCATCGCAGACCTGGCCGGCACCGCTGACCGTAATGTTGAAGAGATCCTGACCCTCACCGATGGGAACCCGCTCTTTGTCACCGAAGTGCTGGCATCGGGAGTCGAGAAGGTGCCGACCTCGATCCAAGACTCCGTGCTCGCCCGTGCGGCCAAACTCTCTGCTGAAGCCAGGCAGGTTCTCGATCTTGCCTCGGTGATTCCCGGAGAAGCTGAACTATCCCTGATCGTGAGCATCCTCGGCCCGGCTCGGGAGCACATGACTGAATGTTCCCGTCAGGGTCTGCTGCGGGTAGGGGAAAACGGCGTGTCCTTTCATCATGAACTGACACGCCGGTCCATTGAGTCGGTTTTGAACGCCCAGGATCGTCGTCGCCTCAACCAACTTGTTCTAACCGACCTCGTCGGGAGGGCCGACCCGGCGCGACTTGTCCATCACGCTCATGAAGCCGATGATGTCGACTCAATCATCGAATTTGCACCAAGAGCAGCTCGAGCAGCGATGGCCATCGAGAGCCATCGGGAGGCCGCAGCCCACTTCCGGCTTCTCGAGCCCTATCTGGATCGCATTAGCGACAACGAGCAAGCTGCGATCGTCGACGATTGGGCTCGTACCGAGTACTACCTCATCAGCAGTGAGTCGGCCGACATTCTGGCCCGGGCGATATCCCTCCACCGCGCAACGGGTAACGATCTTGCCCTGGCAGGCGCATTGACATTCGCTGTGCGCGTCAACGAGATAAACGGGCGGCCCGAACTGGCTGAGGCAGCTTCACGAGAGGCCATCACCATCCTCGAGTCATATCCAGTCAGTGCGGACCTCGCCGCAGCTGTAAGCCAGCGTGCTTGGCTCATGAAGATGAGGGGCGATGGGTCACGAGCCGTAGAGACTGCGGAGTGCGCCATCGAGCTGGCCGAGGAAACGGGCAACGAGCCGGCTTTGATCAACGCCCTCATCACGAAGGGGCACTTCACGTTCCGATCGGGCGATCCCGCCGGTTTTCGCGTGCTGGAGGAAGCCCGATCGCGTGCTGAGCGGGCCGGCTTTCCGTTCGAGGAAACCCTGGCGCTGCTCAATATGGCGGAAGTAGCCGCGGAGCACCGTGACGTTGAACGGGCCGGCGAATTGTCCCAACGAGCCCGCGACGCCGCCGCTCGCCATGAGATTCGTATAAACGAGGACGCCGCCAGCGCCCATTATGCGAAGGTCCTCGATTGGAAGGGTGAGTGGGCGGCGGCCGAGGACACTGCATTAGAGGCGGCAAGCGCCCATTATGCGAGGGTCCTGGATTCGCAGGTTGAGCAGCCAACGGGTGAGGACTCGGCAACGGAGGCTCCCGGGCATGTCCTCTTCTACAGCCAGCTTCTGGCGGGGCAAGTGCTCGGACCTCTGCAAGCCCGCCAGGACCGTCCCGCCGCGCTGACCACCCTCACCAGCATCTGGGGGCGGGCCGATGCAGGCAACGAGATGCAAATCCTCCTTCCCTCTGCCGCCGGACTGGCCGAGTACATGTGGCTGAAGGGGGAGCACGATCCGACGCTGACCGCCCGATTCCGAGAGTTGCTCAACGACACGAGAAGGCAGACGTTTCCCTGGTCCGCAGGTTGGCTCGTCTATTGGCTTTGGATGCTGGGGGAACTGTCCGATGCTCCTGAAGGGATCGCCGAGCCGTATCGGCTTGTCATGGAAGGTAGACCCACGGAGGCGGCAAGAATTTGGGACACAAAAGGGATTCCTTACGAGCGGGGCCTGGCCCTCATGCATGGCGACGAAAAGGCCCGCCTCGAAGCGCTCGAGGTGTTCGAAACATTGGGAGCGACCGCAGTCGCCGCCAAACTCAGAAGAGCCTTAAGAGTCGAGGGTGTTGGCGTGCCACGGGGTAGGGGTCGAGAAACCAGGCGCCACGCCGCCGGTCTCACTGCCCGACAGGCCGAAGTCCTCCAACTCCTCGATGAAGGGCTATCCAATACCGAGATCGCCGATCGGCTCTTTGTGTCACGTCGAACAGTCGAGACCCACGTATCGGCCGTGCTCACGAAGCTGGACTCCTCCACACGGAAAGAAGCTGTCGTCCGGGCCCGAGCAGAAGGCCTCATCTCTGTGACCGACAATCACCCCCGCACATAGCCGGCAATATCTAGCGCCCAACGGACCGGGAGCGTCTCTGCGACCCCGCTCTGTATGTGCCCGTCATGTGCGGCGTGAAAAGGGGCTTCTATGAGCACAAACCCGTTACGCGCGTGCTTGAGCGTGTCATCAGCTGAGCATGTTGGTAGCTTTCGGGGATGAGTAAGACGGTTGGCAACCTTCTGGCAAACAAGGGCACGGCCGTATGGTCGATAGACGCGGGTGCAACCGTCTATGAAGCGCTCCAGCGCATGGCGGAGAAAGACGTCGGGGCACTCGTCATCCTGGAAGATGGAGTGCTGGCCGGGATTATGTCGGAGCGAGACTATGCGCGCAAGGTGATTCTGCTCGACCGCGGGTCGCGGGAAACGGAGGTGCGCGAGATCATGACGAGCGACCTCATCACCGTGTCCTCGACCGACTCGGTGGCCGAATGCATGGCGCTGATGACCGAGCATCGTATCCGCCACCTGCCCGTAGTCGAAGACGGGGGACTCAGAGGGGTGGTGTCTATTGGCGACGTCGTGAAGGGCGTTATCGGTGAGCAGGAGGCTCTGATTATTCAGCTCGAGGCGTACATCACGAACTGAATCACCTCGGGAGGCCGAGGGCGGCTGTCCAAGCAGTAAGCCTGCCACCCCTATCCGGCATCATCTAGCGGGGTTGAGACCACAGCCGATATGTGCGGGTTCAGGGTGTCAGCTCTGAAAGGTTTTGCGGATTGTGGAATACCTCTTCTCGCACGATCAGGTGCTGCATATCGGTTTCGAACTTGCCGTCGACAACACGACCAAAATAGGACAGGGCGAGACTGTCTACGGTCGTTGCGGTCCCTCCCGCATCGACTGTCCATTGGTAGCGGATACCTACTCCGACGATATCGCCTTCCAGTGATCGGGACCCGAGAGGTGTTAGCGAACTGGCGAGGGTGACGCCGTAGACCTCCTGGATGCTCATCGTGGCTCCAGCTGACCCGAACCGTTCGGCGATTGACTGGCTGATCTCGGCTCCAGTCGCTTCTATCCCGAACATGCTGTCCGTGAAGGTGGCGTCATCGGCGTATAGGGCAGCAATCTGTTCGGTGTTGCCAGACGACCAGGCTGCGGCATATCGGGCAGCCGTGGCCGTCAGTTCTGTGGAGCAGCCGTCGCATTCGATCATTTCTCCTTCAAGGGTTTCTCCGGTGTACCACAGGTCCTGGCTCCCGACCGTGCCTTCGTCGAATCTGAACACTTCGAGGCCGGCCGGCCACGGAACCTCTTCGGGTTTTCTCCCAATCCACAGTCCAACCCAATCGACACTAAAGACGGCACTCTCAACCGAGAGAAACACGGACTTGGCCTGTCCCTCGAAATCAGGGAAGAAGGAAGGCATCATCCCCCATCCTCTGGCGATGGCTTCGGGTCCAACCCAGTAGTCGCCAAAGACCGGATCGAAGAACACAGCATCATCCGCAAATTCAGAGAAGCGGGCCTCTAAGTCCGGCCACTCCTCATAGAACCGATCAAAGAATGCCAGGGTCGTCGCCTCCCACGCCTCCAATTCAGACGACTCCAAAACCACGGTCGGCGATCTCACTACGCCGTTCCCAGTGGCACAAGAAGAGGCCAGAACCAACGCCGTCAGCCAGGCCAATGTCCTTTGCACTGGCAAGCGCATTCTTACCCCTCGGTCCAGCATTCTGGAGTGCCGGCGTCAACGTTGCCGAACCCACCCGTCACGATCACTGTGGTTCCCGGTCCTTCCTTCACCTCGAGAATCGTCTCACAGCCGACAAGTCCGAATATGTCTCCTGGAACCCATCGACTGTAGGGGCCGAGCCTGCTGCCAAGCCAGAGCACCAACGTGTAGGTGCCCGGCTCAACCGCTAGGGCAGCTTCTGCCACGTATGGGAACGGACCGTCGAATGCATCATCGCTTGCGTCCGGTTCGTGCACGTACAGGGTGTAAGAGAACGGGTCCTTGTCGATATCGGCGGCAAATCCACCAATTGCCCGGTTGTCAGGGTCAGAGATTCCGATGCCCTTGTAGAGGACACCTGCCAAATCCCAGTCTGACCGACCGACGACTCCTTGCACGGCAACGGCGACCGCTCCGGGTGGAACGACATCTTGCTCCTCCCCGGCGGACTCGGATGATTCGACCACCGAGCATGGGCCGTCCCTCGGAATGCCGGAGATCACTACCGTCGAGTTCTTACCGGCTCTGACCTCCACATCGACCGAGCAGTGCCGTTCGATTGGCTCGGCCGGGACGTAGCTCCCATACGGCTTAAGTTCACCGGGGTTCGCCGAAAAGTCGATCCGGTAGGTGCCAGGTTCCAGACTCGCCGTTCTCTCCCACGCGTAGTCCCCGGCGCCCCAAGACTCGACCCAAGACTCGACATCACGCCTGTCATCGCCCCAGAGCGGCGGGTGTACGACGTCCTCGCCCGAGAACGGATCACTGTCGATCATCGTCCAAAACGCCCCACCTGCCAGCTCCCAGAACGTCCCCCGGTCGTCATCATCCTTGGACCAGACAACGGCCAAGAGCCGGTACCCTTCGACACCCGACCAGTCCTGCACTGAGATCGAGATCGTCCCGGTCCCAGCCCCTCCGCCAACGTTCTCCTCACCATCGCCGAACGTAAACACCGCCACCAATGCGAGAGCGATCACTGTTGCTGCGGCCGCTCCGATAAAAGCGAGCACTGATCGGCTCGCCAACGGCTTCTTTGGTGGCGCAGTCAGCTTGGTATCCGGATCTGAAGGAGTAGGCATCGCCTGTCTCCTTTCCTCGACCAGGAGAGAGAGGGCACGGGCTTGATCCGAATCTTCGTACCGATCACGAGCGTCCGGGACCGGATTGGCTTCCCGCAACAACCTGAGTAGCTCTTCTTGATGCCTCATCGTGCTCTTCTTCCCTCAGGACTTGTGCCTCTACCCCGTACCTGTCCGCTCCTGCCCATCACGCTCGCCAAATGGTGAAATGCTCGCTGTACTCGCTGATCCACCGCATGCCGTGAACAATCGAAAAGCTCGGCGATCTCCGAGTAGGGCAGTTCCTCCCAGGCCACCAGTCGAAGCAACTCCTGCTCCTCAGGACGAAGCCGCTCCAGGGCCGCCGTAACTGCTTCACACTCATGACGGCGCACCACAACCGGTTCCAGTTCTTCGGACTGATCGAGTCGGAGGCTCCGGTACCGTTGCAGGAAGCGCCAATAGCGCCGTGCCGCCCGTCGCCGGTTCCGCAACACGTTGCGGGCCACCCCAAAAAGCCACGGGCGTGCCGCATCACCCTCGGGAACATCGTCAATGCGACCCCAGGCCACCACAAATACGTCCCCGGCGGCGTCCACTGCCTCCTGCTCACCCATCCGCCGCGCCAAATAGCCCAGGATGTCCGGATACATCCGGCTATACAGACGGCGGAACCGTTGTTCGGGATCAACGGCCGTATGCATCTCCCACCTTTACGACGGCTTCACCACCTACCTGTCCCCACAATGGGGAACCTCACGCAAAACATCACCCAGCCGCTTGCCACACACCAGAGGCATACGACCCCCCGCACCTATCGGCTGCCGGCTGTTGGCTAAGACACAGAAGTGGCCGCTGCACGCCCGGAGAGACTCGAACTCCCAACCTTCTGATCCGTAGTCAGACACCCTCCATGCCATCTGGTACCACCAGGTCCCATTTAGTCCCATCCAGTTGGGCTTGTGGACCGTCGCGTGTCGGTCAGGACCATCCAGTACCAACCATTACCACCAGGTTCGGTTGCAGTCTGGGTTGCAGTCACCCCACAAGAAGGCCGCTCTATGTGTGTCTGATTGATACTTAGAGCATGTTGCGGGGTGTTCCCGTAGCGTCGAGGCGCTGACTGGTTGGCTCTCTATGTGCCCCCGACCCAACCGGCCAGCAATCCGACGCAACGACTCCCCAGCCGCCACCCCCCGAGAAATCTCCTCCCGTTCAGTCAACGACAAACACCGAGATGCGCGTCGCCGCGGGGCCGGCCGAACTCCACCGGTGTCCTCGATCAGTGTCCGCACCGACGAACTCTCACGACCGAGCCAGCGTGCGATCTTCCGCATCGCCTCACCCCCCTGCCACCGATCCCACACCTCAGCCCTCTCCAACTCAGTGAACTTCCGCACAACAACCTCCTCAACAAGAGTTCCCTACTCTCGCCGACAGGTGTTGCACCCACCCCCTGAGACCACAGCCGTTATGTGCGGGAGCTCGGGACCACCAACTAAGAGGCCACCTGGCCTCTTCTTTCTGTCGACGGCAGTGCTACTGCCGGGCCAACGCCGCCCGAATCTCGGTCTCGTGGTCCTGGACACGCTCGCCGCTGACGTCGATAGCCACCCGATGCAACGTTCCCGTAAACGGGAACGGGGCCTGGTATAAATCGGCCACCGGAGACCCGGTATCGATGCCACAGGTCAGACCCTCGTCGATGCTGACCAGAAACGGAACGGTATAAGGCAGTTCGGTGGAGCCAACTGGTTCCTCGTTGATGAAGAGGGTGCCGGTGCCGGGCGCGCCCTTGCCAACCGTCAGGTCCGGTGTGCCCGAAGGCTCGAACTGGTAGCTGAGCACCGAACTTCCTTCAGGAACCGGCTTTTCAGATACCACGTGAAACTGCTCGCTACCGACGTAGTTGTGGACGTAGTGAAGCTTGCCGTCCTGGACAAACAACACATAGCCGCCGCTGCCACCGCCTTGTGACAGCAGGACGCCCTCGGCGCCGCCGGCGGGAACGTCGACCAGCGCCGCAATCACGTGTGGCCGGTTGAGCACCTTTGCGGCTGCACTCTCTGGCACCGTCTGGGTGCCGGGGTAATAGATGTACCGTTCCCGCTCACCGCTCAATTGTGGGCGCTCGGCTGCGAAGCGGGCCTGGTCAGGGCCGTCGATGGGCAACACGTTGTACCTACCGGCCTCGACGTACCAGAGCGTGATGAGCTCCTGGAGCACGGCAGGGTGTTGGTCGGCCACGTTGTGGTTCTCGGCCACATCGTCGCTGACGCGATAGAGCTCCCAACCGTTCTGGTCTCGCTCTCGCAACCGCTCAATGCTGATCCCTTCGCCGAAGAAATAGCCGAGCTCGGCGCCTTCAGTGAAGTTCGGTCCCGGGTAGGGGCAAACCGCCCGCCAGCCATCACGGTAGATCGAACGATGGCCAAACATCTCGAAGTACTGGGTGGTGTGTGCGGTAACCGCTTCAGCATCGTCGAGCGTATGGGCAAAGCTGATGCCCTCGACGGGCGCTTGGCTGACACCCTTGATCTCGTCTGGCGCGTTGATCCCCAACAGGTCGAGCACCGTCGGAACCATGTCGACGGCATGCACGAACTGATCGCGCACCTCTCCTCTGGCCTCAATTCCGGCGGGCCAATGCACGAGGAATGGATCGCTTATGCCCCCTCGATACGTTTCGCGCTTCCAACGACGGAAGGGGGTGTTGCCGGCCCACGTCCAGCCCCAGGCGTAGTGATTGAAGTACTTCGGCCCACCCAGGTCATCGAGGGCTGCGAGGTTCTCTTCCAGGGACTCGGGAATCCGGTTGAAGATCTTGTTCTCGTTGACCGAGCCGGTCGGCCCCCCCTCGGCACTGGCACCGTTATCCGAGATCAGCATGATGATGGTGTTGTCCAACTCGCCGAGATCATCGAGGAAGTCGATCAACCGGCCGATGTGATGATCGGTGTGCTCTAGAAACCCCGCGTACACCTCCATCATGCGTGCGTACAAGCGCCGTTCGTTGTCGGGCAACGAATCCCAGTCCTGAACATCGGGATCGTGGGCGGACAACTCGGCGTCGGCTGGGATCACACCAAGCTCTTTTTGGCGGGCGAAGACCTTCTCGCGGTAAGCATCCCACCCGTCGTCAAACTGTCCCTTGTATTTGTCCGACCATTCGGTTGGCACATGATGGGGAGCGTGCATGGCTCCGGTTGCGAAGTACATGAAGAATGGCTTGTCCGGGGCCACCTGCTTGGCGTCGGCGATGAATCCTGCCGCCTTGTCCACCAGGTCTTCGGTGAGGTGGTAGCCCTCCTCTGGCGTCTTCTCTGGTTCGACCTGGTGCATGTCGTGCACCAGGGCCGGGTAGTACTGGTGGGTGTCGCCGCCGAGGAATCCGTAATACCGCTCGAACCCGCGCCCGGTCGGCCAGCGGTCGTACGGGCCGGCCGCGCTCATCTGTTCCGCCGGCGTCAGGTGCCACTTGCCAACCGCGTAGGAGTTGTATCCCTGCTGTAGGAGCATCTCACCCAGAAGCCCGTTCTCAAATGGGATGTTGCAGTCATAGCCGGGATACCCGGTCGACAGCTCCATGATTGCTGCCACGTGGTTGCTGTGATGATTGCGGCCGGTCAGGATGCAGGATCGAGTCGGCGAGCAAAGTGCCGTCGTGTGCATGTTGTTGTACAGAAGGCCGTTGGCTGCCAGCCGGTCCAGGTTGGGCGTGGCAATGGGGGACCCGTAAGACCCCAGTTGCCCGAACCCGGTGTCGTCGAGCACGATGAACAGCACATTCGGCGCACCCGCGGCGGCCCTGCGTGGCTGCGGCCAAGCGGGTGACGACTCGTCGGCGGTTCTACCAACTACTCCTGTGAACGCCGACCCGGGTCGGTACTCCTTGATGGCCATTATCACTCCCCACGACTATCCCTGATCTGCGGGTCGAGGCTAGTCCGAGAAGCCCGCACGCACCTTGACATAAGAGATTCAATATCTAGCGGTATCGCCGGCCTGACGAGGACGCTCTATGTGTGCCGTTATCGCGGGTCGGGCAGGGTGTGCGTTCTTGTTCCAGATCGGGTGATATGAGTGAGGCGTTGCGGCTCCGCTGTGGCGTGGGCGCCTCTTGCTCGGCGGACGCCGTTCAGCCAGATGACTCGGCGATCCGCTTGGCGTTGGCGACCGTCTTGTCCATACCTTCTTGCGCCCGCTTGCGCACCATCAGCGGCCAGAGGATCGCGTTGACCGGAACGAGATACGAGCGCGGCTTCAAGATCAAGGTCTGCGTCAATCGAGTTCCACTATCGGCTGGCGTGAGCTCGATCTCCAGGTGCATCGTCATGCTGCCGTCGTCACCGATGTGGACCTGGCGTCGCATCGGCTCGAACTCCGTTACCCGCCATTCGGCCTCGCCCACGAACGGTTTGATGCCGCCATACTCCTTGTAGACGTAGCCGACACCAAATTCGCGGTCGGAGACATCGATCATTCGCTCAGTCGGATCCGCGATCTCGGGGTAGCGGTGCGGATCGCACATCAGCGCCCAGATGGCCTCGAGCCCAGTGTCCACCTGTGTTGACGCGACCACTTGTGCCATGGCACTCGCTCCTCCGAGTGGATTCCCCTCCAACAGATTCGACTCTACTGACTCTCTGGACCTCTCGCGATCGACATGAACGTGTGGAGGATTCTTGCGATTGGCCGGTCGCAACATCGCGCTCGACACTCAATGCGGGAGAACATAAACGCGCGACCCGATGCAGCGTCTGCCTGTCTGTTGACAGCACAAGAACCGGCAATACCTAGCGCCCCAGCCTTCCGATTCCGAGCGGATTACCCCGCTCTATATGTGCCGATATATGCGGCTGCCCGGGGAGGATCCCACGGTATTGAGATACCAGTGAGATGAGCTGCTCCCGCGGCAGGTTGCACCATGCAGCCCCGCTCCCCGGAGACACCATCCGCGTCGATCATCATCCGATTGAGCTCCCCGGCCTCTAGCTCGCCCTCTCTCGAAGGAACCAAGCCTCGACTTCGCCCCTTCCCTTGAGCTCGATCATGCCGCGCCGCTCACACACGTATGAGTCGGCTATTAGGTCTCTGGTGGTTCTGCTGATCTGGATCTCACCCGGCACTCCGTGGGATTCCATACGACTGGCGGTGTTGACCGTGTCACCCCATAAGTCGTAAGAGAACTTACGGTGACCGATGATGCCGGCGACCACCGGGCCGGAATGGACTCCCATCCGGAACCGGATGCGATGACCCCCGAAGCGGCGTGACTCCACAGCGTCACGAATGCCGAGCGCCAGTTCGGCCATCACCGGTGCGTGATCAGATCTCGCCTCCGGCACTCCGGCGGCCACCATGTACTCGTCGCCGACCGTCTTGATCTTCTCCAGCCCGAGGGCGTCGACCAGCTCGTCGAGCAAGTGGAAGATCTCGTCGAGGAGCGAGACAAGGTCGTCGGCGCTCATCGAAGCTGACATGGGCGTGAAGTCAACGACGTCGGCGAACAATACGGTGACCAACTCGTACCGGTCGGCGATCCTGGTCTCGCCCGCCTTGAGTCGATCGGTTATCTCTTCTGGAAGGATGTTGAGCAGCAGCTGTTCTGAGCGCTCGTTAGCCGCCCGCATCTCCGCCTCGGCGGAATCGGCGACTCGTTTGAAGTAGAGGGCGATCACGCCGATGGACAATGCCGTGCCGGCTGCCGTCAGCACCGTGATGGCGGTCTCGTTTGCTGTCCCCTCGATGGATGTCGCGGTGTCGGGTTCGAGCAGCACAACCGCAACAAGAATGCCGACGCCGATGGCAATATAGGTGAGCTGGGTGGCGATCCCCTGTTCTCGTGTGATCAACACCCCGGTGATCGGCAGGACCAGGAGAAACAGGAAGACCGGGGGACCGACGATGAAGCTGGCGAACCCGAGATTGAACCACAGACCGATGACGAGCAGCCACATGGCGACACTGACGCGACCTCCCGCGTTTAATACCAGCACGCCGACCCCGGCCACGACGAAGATGCCGTTGGTGGTCATGACGAGCCACAACTCACCCACATCGATGAGTGCCAGCCACGGGTCATAGGTGACATTGAAGAAGATGCCGACCATGGCGATGAGATTGATCGTCTGGATGCGCCGGACTTCAGATGCGGACTGGTCAGCCACCCCAAGGTTCACCAGTCGCGTTATCGCGGTGCGCACGCCCAAAGGCTAGCCACAGCGTCACAAGAGTTATCGGCTGCCCGTGCGTGATGTGCGCTCGGGATAGGAAGATTCAAGCCAACCGAGATGGCTCGACAACCGGCAATATCTAGCGGGTCTCAGGGCGCCCCATACGTGCCGTTGAGTGCTGATCGTGTGGCGCTTCTCAGAAGCGCCACACGATGGAATACCCGGTTCCCGGCTAGCGGTGCGCCTTCCTGTGAGTCACGACAAGCATTGGGCGAACCTACTCGCCTGGCCATTATCCAGCTGACGAGAACGCGGCCGGCGCTAGGAGGGAGCGCAGGCGGTAAGGAGTTCGGAAATGGCCGCCACTGTGTCCGTCGCCGTAATGGCGCGGATCACGGGATGGTCGAGGACCGCCTCCTCCGTCTCGATGCCTGGAAGCAGCTCGGCCCGCGACTTACCGGTCACGACGGTGTCGGCAGCGGCGAGCCCGTTGCGGGCGAACACCTCTCGATAGCGTGGGATCGCGCTGTACACGTCAGCCCGTTCTGCGACGGCGGCAGCGGCCTGCGGGAGCAAAGCACACCGGATAAACGACACTACGGTCGGCGTATTGCGGCCTGCGGCGGCGGCTCCCCGTTCGAGCGGGACTCGGGAGCGCTCGACCTCGGGCGCGATCCACCATGTGAAGATCACGGCATCTGCGACCTCGCCCGCCAGCTCAGTCATCTTCGGGCCGACTGCCGCCGTAACAACTCGCACCTCGAGTTCGGTGCGCACTGTGCTCGCTGCCTGGCGGACCTCGGCGAGCGCACCAGGGTTGCGGCTTGAGCCCACCCCAAGCCACAGCCGATCCTGTGGCAGTCCGCGCTGACGAACCTCCGAAACAAGCCCTTCAGTCGTGATTACTGTCAGCGGAAACACGCCGACACCCAGATCCAGGTCCGTGTGCTCCGCGGCCCGTTCGATAATGTCGAGTGCCTTATCGGGTGGACTTCCGTTCACCCAGAACGATGCATAACCCGCGCTCTCGGCTCGGACTGCGACCTCGGCGGCAACGTCGAGGGGAACAGTTGCATCAATCCCAAATCCCCGCATGTTCCGACGCTACTAGCCGTCTCCCGCGCCTCCCTGCCTACATAGGCGATATCGATCGACCCGGCCTGAGCCCACACAGAACCACAGGCAATATCGAGCACTTCCGCCCGACAGTCGGAGCCGCTGACGCCGCTCTATATGCGCCGATATGTGCGGCGGCGTGAGGAATCGAAATGATCAGGGCAATCGAACGTGACGCTCCTCCACCAACCACCATGGAGCGTCTCGCACATCATTATTTGAGGCTCTGTTGCGCGACTCTGCACACATCCCCGGCGAGCTGGTCTTGGGTCTTCCTGACCTCACCCAGTTCGCGAAGGACTTGAGTAAGCATCTCTACGATGTGCACGTTCGTCGGCTTCGCGGCTGTCGCCACCCTGATCACCTCCTCTCTCAATCGTTCTAGTCGAAGAGTACCGAGCGCCAAGAACAGCGATCCGGGCAGCCCGACACCGCTCGATATTCGCCGATATGTGCGGCTTGAATCGTGTTGTGAAGGTCCGTCCGCTCTTTCGAGTCGGTGTGACGTTCGGCCCTGCCAACCGGCATTTCGGTTGGTGACGATGTGTTCATGAGGTTTCGCCACAGGCCCCGGGCAGTCGTGACTGCGCTCCTTGTTGGCGTCGGAGGGCTGCTTCTGGCATCCGTTCCGGCCGGGGCCGAGAACGTTCCCTACCTGATCGAAGTTGAGTCCTACGACCCGCAACCCGAGATCGACACGACAACCGAGATAGTTATCGTGTTGCACGATCCGGCCGATCCTGACCGCCCACTGAAAGCCCCCCTCATCGGGCCTCCGATTGAACTGCGTCACACAGGAGGTTTCTGGCAGCTCCAACCGGACTTTGAACGCCTTGACGACATCTCGTTTCGAGCTCGCGTCACATATCCGTCCTTGGGGAATTGGGCACTCGTCGCTCATCCCCAGGTCGAAGGTCGGTCTTCACTTCCGGACGATTACCCGACCGAACTCACCATCAAGGTCATCACAGCGCCGCCCACGCACACCACCAGCTCCGGCGAATGGGAAGCCATCGCGGCTGTCCTCGGCCTCACAGCTTTCCTGTTCGTTCTTGTGGTATTCGTCGCCAAGAGCCGTTGGCGTCGTGGCAAGCCTGCGGCTCCTAGCAATCCCGGCGACACCTGGTGGTCGGGAGGCTAGAAAAGACGAAGACGCACCGTGACGGAAGAGATTCAGTATGTAGCGGGTATTTGGCCGCTCTATATGTGCCGATAGGTGCTGAAGGTGGTCAGGGCTGGCGTACCACGCCTTCTCAGGTGTCCGTGATGACAACTGGTTGGCCCTCCATCGACATGTCACGCCTCTGTCCTTCTCGTGTCACGGGAATAGCGCACCGTACCCACGGGGTTGGCTGGAGTCCACCAAGAAAAGGACAGACTGTGTCTGACTGGAATGCCAACATCATCGAGGAGTTCAGGGCGAACGACGGGAAGGTCGGCGGCTGGTTCGATGACAAGACCGTGCTGCTCCTCCACACCACCGGCGCTCGATCGGGCCTGGAACGCCTGACTCCGCTTGTATACCGAGAAGAGGGCGATCGCGTCTTCATCTTTGCGTCAAAGGGTGGCAGTCACTCGCACCCCGACTGGTACCACAACCTCAAGGCGAATCCGACCGTCAACGTGGAGATCGGCACCGGCACCTCATCGGCAACAGCCGTGGAGATTGTCGGGAACGAACGCGACGCCATCTATACGAGACAGGCCGCCGCCCTCGAGAACTTCGCCGAGTACCAGGCCGCCACGGATCGGACCATCCCGGTCATCGAACTCGTCGTCGGATAGCTCAAGTCCGCAGCTAGCGGATCGAAGCGGCGTTAATCCATCGACGTCTGCTCGATCCGCTCGAACATAACGGGCAGCTCTGGTTGAATATCCCAGTCGCGCCACCGTCAGGCGAAACAGCCGCCCAAATGCGGCAACACCCAGCGCCCTGAGCGACCACCATCAGCCCCGAACCCCGCCGCTAACTGACCAGGGCCGGCAATTGCGCGCGTCAGACCGGTGAGCAGCGCTGATAGCCACGGTTTCAAGCGGCTACCGAACCCAGCCCAGCCAGGAAGGTGCCCAGCTTTCAAACCATTCCTGGAGGCTGAACCGCCCCGCGCCCACATAAGCGATTCCAAGAAATGCAACCATTTCGATGACGTGGCTGCTGTTGATGGGATTGTTCTCCGGCCACACGTCCCCGGCCAGAAACATGAACGCCATAAGACCCGCAGCCCCAATGGCTCCAATCCGGACACCGATCCCCAGCATCAAGGAGAGTCCCCCAAATATCAGTGCCAACATGAAGCCAACGTCGGCGAGGTTGATCGCGTCCGGCGCAGATGGAGCCATCCACTCGACCAGGAATCCGGTATGGCTGCCCTGGGTAGCGAAATTCAAGAAGCCGTAGGTCGGCGAACCTCCCTGGATCATCGCTGAGTCGCACAAGAGGTCGATGGTTCCATCATCGATGCGGCAGGTCGCGAAGCCCAGGCCAAACATCTTGTCGAGGAATGCCCATACAAAGGACCACCCAAGCAGGAGACGAAGCGCCGTCCACGCCCACATTCCCTTGACTTCCTCAGTCCTCAGATAGGTCCCGACACGTTCGGTCACACTCAATCCCATTGGCGACTCCTCCCTGGTTACCGCTGGCCGACTTTATGCCGGTGCATGGTTTCTAGCGCGCCGCGGCCCCGGCGCCCGCTTACACGGCTCCCGGTCGTCCTGCGCCGCCCGAGACGGCAACCGATAGGTGGTGATTGGCTGTTGGTGGCAGCGCGCCTTGGTTTCGGCTGTTCGATACTCAGCGGGAGGCACAGTAAGTTGCCACACATTCGCGCATTCTGCAGGAGAGGTGAGATGACTGATCGACTCAAACGGAACAAGAACAACGCCATGGCCTTCTACGACCTGATGTTCAACCAGAATCGTCCGGCCGAGGCGATTGATCGGTATGCCGGTGACGTGTACATCCAACACAATCCGCACGTTGGCGACGGGAAGCAGGCCTTCGTCGATTACTTCGAGCGTATGAGTAGTGAGTACCCGGGCAAGCGGGTCGAGTTCAAGCGATCGGTGGCAGAAGGCGACCACGTCGTTCTGCACTGTCACCAGACCTGGCCGGGTGATCACGAGTACGCCGGCATCGACATATTCCGTTTCGACGAGCGCGGGAAGGTGGTCGAGCATTGGGATGTGCTGCAGACCATTCCTGAGTCCTCGGAAAACGACAACACGATGTTCTAGAACCCGGGCACCGACCCGTTACCCAGTGAGAACCCCTCGACGACAACCTTGCCGCCCGCCGAACCGAACTTGACCGCGACGTGTGCGTTGAGGAGGTTGTGCCATCGATCGTGCCGAACAGCTCGGTGGCCGTGGGCCGGATTCTCCCCGCGTTCGCCTGGCTAGTGTCTCCGACGACTCAAGACCGCGACCGACGACGAACTCGAAGCGATCCTCCGCCAAATCCGTGCCGACATGTGCTCCTCGGGATGTATTTGATATGACTCGGTGCGAAGAAGCCGGGACGGCCGGAATGCTAGGTTCGATTGCCTCTGCTGAAAGGAGCAATCGTGCCCGGTGGATCAGACTATCGGGGACCCTCCGACTCTCTGGATCGGTATGCAGCCGTCGTAGAGAAAGCGGGTGCAGTCGTAAAGGGTGCAAAGAATCCCTACACCTCACACAACGGACATATGTTCAGTTTCCTCGATGTCGACGGAGCAATGGCAGTCCGGCTGTCGGATGAACTGGCCGATGAATTCCTCTCCAAATACGAGAGCGGCCCGGTCATTCAGTATGGAAGCGTCATGAGAGGCTACGTCTCTGTACCCGACGACCTCCTGAGCGACACCGAGGAAATCGGCTCGTGGTTCAAAAAGGCACTCGAGTGGATAGGAACGCTCGAACCGAAGGCGACGAAGAAATAGCCCGAGCCGCGTCAACGCTTTGACTCAGGCTCGCTATCTCGGCACCTGGCTTCGCACTCAGGTCGCCGGCCACTCCAATCTGGATCTCTTGTCTGCCGGTAGTGTCTTTTCGTGGCCACCAGTATTCGACCACCGTCACAGGGCGACTTCGCAGGTTGGCAGTCGCTATGGAAGTCGTATTTGGTCTTCTACGGGACGGGTCTCCCTGAGGAGCAAACCACAGGGTTGTGGCAGCGCATCCTGGACCCCGATCACCCGATCTCATGCGGACTCGCCGAAAGAGGTGGTCAACTGGTCGGGCTGGTCCACTTCGTTCCTCACCCTGACACCTGGGGCGATCGACCGACTTGTTATCTCCAGGACCTCTACGTGGACGAACGGTTCAGAGGAGAAGGAGTAGGAGCGGACCTCATCGAATCAGTGGCTGAGCGAGCAAGAGATGAGGGATGGTCTGCTGTCTATTGGCTGACTGCCGAGGACAACCATCGGGCCCGTGCTCTGTACGACAAACTCACCGGCGGCACCAGCGGCTTCATCACCTACGAGCTTGACGTCGACAGGCCTGGAACGGAACACCAGCCGACATAGCCAACGAACCGTGCATTCTCAGGGGGCCGACCGACGCTGGAGGGGGCTCGCCCACTTATACCTGAGGGGTGGCAATCGGTATTCTCGTTTCTTCATGGCGTGGAAGTTGGCGGGAACAAATCGCCCGAGACTCGGGCTCGGCCTCGTCGCTGTCGGGATTGTGGTGGCGTCGTGCAGTGGGAGCTCGACGGCGGCGACCGAGGTTTCTGCGCCTGCCCGAATTACCTCTACCTCGGCACCAACGACAACGACTGCCCTCCCAAGCTCCACATCAACCCGAGGCCCTCCTGGACAGCAACCGCAAAGCTCCCTCCCGGCTGCGATCGCACCAGCGGTTTCATATCGATGATCGAGGCGGGGCCGACATCGCCTATCACTTCGTTGTCGACGCCAACGGGCACGTCTACGAGGGACGGCCGGTGACGGCGGTCGGCGACACCGGGACCACCTACGACCGACGGGACACTTCCTGGTTTGTGCCGAAGGCGATTTCAACCGCCAGAGCATCCCCACCGCCCAGGTTGCATCGGTTGTGAATCTGCTGCGTGGGGGGCCGTGCAATTCGGCGCGGAGGCCACCACGATCCGCGGCCACCGCGATTGGGCTCCGGCGACCACCTGCCCTGGTGACGGCTTCTACCCCCTCATCAGTAGTGGCAGCCTGGAACAGGCGGTGCGCGACCGCATCGCCGGCGGTGCCCCCAGCCTCACCGTCCTGTGCGGGGATGCCACCGCCAAAACGGTGGCCGACATTGAGGCTGGTCTCATCTGAGAGTCGAATCGGCCGCGGCCACGTCGGTCCACGGCAGAGGGGCTAACCGACGAGCTAGTTTGGCCCCATGAGTGACCCCGGGTTCGCCGCCACATACCGCAGGTCGCTTGATGACCCCGAAGAGTTCTGGGGAGAGGCAGCCGAGGAGATCGACTGGGTGAAGCCCTGGAGCGCGGTGCTGGACGGATCGGCATCACCAGCAGCACGATGGTTCATCGGTGGCGAGTTGAACACTTGCTACAACGCGGTGGACCGCCACGTCGAACGCGGGCGCGCCGAGCAAACGGCCTTGATCTACGACAGCGCGGTCACCGGGCAGGTCGAGAGCTACAGCTACCGGGAACTGCGCGACCAGGTGGCTCTCTTTGCCGGAGTGCTGGGTCGCAACGGGGTGGGTCACGGCGACCGCGTCGTCATCTACATGCCGATGATCCCGCAAGCGGTCATCGCCATGCTGGCTTGCGCCCGGCTGGGGGCAGTGCACTCGGTCGTGTTCGGTGGATTCGCATCCAAGGAGCTCGCTACCCGGATCGATGACTGCGATGCCAAGGTCGTCGTGTCTGCCTCGTGCGGCATCGAGGTCAACCGGATCATCGAATACAAGCCCCTGCTCGACGCCGCCCTCGAGATGGCCGCCAACAAGCCAGTTTGTGTCGTATATCAGCGCGAGATGTTGACGGCAGAAATGCAGCCCGGTCGTGACCGGGATTGGGACGAAGAGATGTCGCTGGCCACTCCACAAGACTGTGTCACGGTGCTCGCCACCGATCCGCTCTACATCCTCTACACCTCGGGCACTACCGGCCAGCCAAAAGGGATAGTGCGGGACAACGGAGGGCACGCCGTCGCGTTGAAGTGGACGATGAAGAGCATCTACGACGTCAGCCCTGGTGAGGTCTATTGGGCGGCATCGGATGTTGGATGGGTGGTTGGGCACTCATACATCGTGTACGGGCCGCTGCTGCACGGCGCTACAACCGTGCTGTATGAAGGCAAGCCCGTCGGCACGCCCGATGCAGGTGCATTCTGGCGGGTCATCGCCCAGCACGGCGTCGTGAGCATGTTCACGGCCCCGACCGCCTTGCGAGCCATCCGACAACAAGACCCGGATGGCAAATTGATCCCGCAGTACGACCTGAGTGAGTTCCGCTCGCTGTTCCTGGCAGGAGAGCGCTGTGATCCCGACACCCTGGCCTGGGCTGAGAGTCAGCTACGGGTGCCGGTGATCGACCACTGGTGGCAGACCGAGACCGGATGGGCCATAGCTTCCAGTTGCCTGGGAATCGACACTCCCACAGTGGTGCCAGGATCCCCGGGACGACCCGCCCCGGGCTGGGATCTGGTTGTCAGGAGCCCGGATGGCGAGAAACTGCAGCCGGGCGAGGTTGGTGCGTTGTGTGCCCGCCTGCCGATGCCACCCTCGGCATTGCCTACGTTGTGGAACGCGGAAAAGCGATTCGTCGATACATACCTCTCAGGTCACCCCGGCTTCTACGAGACGGCGGATGCCGGCTTCATCGACGACAACGGATACATCCATGTCATGGCCCGCACCGATGACATCATCAACGTCGCCGGCCATCGGCTCTCAACCGGCGCTTTGGAGGAGGTTCTCACCTCCCACCCCGACGTGGCCGAATGCGCGGTCGTCGGAGTTTCCGATCAGCTCAAGGGCCAGGTCCCGGTCGGGTTCCTAGTGCTGAAAGTCGGGGCGGGTGGCGAGGACGCCGAGGTGGTAAGCGAGGTCGTCGCGTCAGTTCGCGAGAGAATCGGCCCGGTCGCATCCTTCAAGTCGGCCGTCGTGGTCCCGCGGCTCCCCAAGACGCGATCCGGCAAGATCCTGCGCGGGACTATCGCCCGCATTGCCGACGACGAGCCGTGGACCGTGCCTGCAACCGTCGACGATCCAGTCATACTCGACGAGATCACGGCGGCACTATCCACGATGGGGTATCCCCGGTGAGTCCCGGAGCTACCGGGTCTGAGCAGTTGGTGGCCGAGGCAGAGGCCGTAGTCCACACCCTGACGGTGGACGAAGCCAGGGCCGCGCAGACCGCCGGAGCCCTCCTGGTAGATCTCCGAGACGTGCGAGAAGTCGGTCGGGAGGGAAAGATCCCGGGGTCCTATCACGCACCCCGGGGCATGCTGGAGTTCTGGGCAGATCCGGATAGCCCCTATCACCACGAAGCCCTCACCTCTGCCGACCGGCTGGTGCTCTACTGCAACCTGGGATGGCGATCGGCCCTGGCCGCCAAGACGCTGCAAGAAATGGGCTTCACCAACGTGTCCCACCTGGGCGGCGGACTGGTTGCCTGGAAGGACCAGGGCGGCTCCATTGAGGGAGGACCAACTTAGGCAGCCATGCGATCAGATCCGGTCGGAGAACCCAAACAGTGGCGCGCTCAGGGCTCAGCCAGGGGTGTCAGTGAATCGATGCGAGGAGAGTCAATGACGAACCGACATCTGAAAGAGGCGACATGACCTTCAACGCCGTCGTCGTACGAAAGGATCAGGATGGGGTAGTGGGTTCATCGGTCGAACAGGTTGAGCGAAGCCAGCTGCCGGACGGTGAAGTCACCGTTGCCGTCGACTTTTCCACTCTGAACTACAAGGACGGCCTCTGCCTCACAGGTGGAGGCGGCCTGGTACGCAACTACCCGCACGTCCCTGGCATCGACTTTGCCGGCATGGTCGAAGCATCGGACGACACTCGGTACGAGGCGGGGGACAAAGTCGTGTTGACCGGCTGGCGAGTAGGTGAGGTTCAATGGGGAGGGTATGCACAGCGTGCCAGGGTGAAGGCCGACTGGCTGGTCCCTCTTCCTGAAGGAATCTCGACCAAAAACGCGATGGCCATCGGCACGGCGGGCCTCACCGCGATGCTTTCCATCATGGCACTGGAGGACCACGGCCTGACCCCGGAACGGGGCGAGGTGCTCGTGACCGGCGCCGCCGGCGGGGTGGGCTCCATAGCTACCGCGATCCTCGCCAACCGTGGCTACGAGGTGGCGGCAGTGACCGGACGTCCCGAGCTGGCGCGATACCTCGAGCATCTTGGAGCGCGCAGCGTCGTGGCGCGGGAAGAACTCGAGGCACGCGGCAAGCCGCTCGAGTCTGAACGATGGGCCGGCTGCGTCGACGTGGTTGGCGGTGCCGTCCTTGCCAGGGCTCTAACCCAGATGAACTACGGCTCATCTGTGGCGACGGTTGGCCTCGCCGGGAGCCCGGTCCTGGAAACCACCGTCCTCCCTTTCATTCTGCGCGGAGTCAACTTGCTGGGCATCGACTCGGTCATGCAGCCTTATGCCAATCGCATCGTTGCATGGACTCGCCTGGCCGCGGAGCTTCCCCTAGACCAACTCGACGCCATGGTCGAGTCCGTATCGCTGGCCGCCGTCACTCAGCTTGGGCCCGCCATCTTGAACGGCCAGGTCAAGGGGCGGATCGTGGTCGACGTAAACGCCTGAGCAGGCAGGCCCGGGCAGATGCGAAACTAACGACTGCCCAGAACTTGGAGACATTGTGACCAGTAGCGACCACGCGACAGCAAAGGGCCGGATCGACTGGACCCGGCAGCACATGCCGGTGCTTGTGGAAACGGGGCGCGAGTTCACTGAGTCGAAACCGTTTGATGGACTCACCATCGGCTTTCGCATTCACCTCGAACCGAAGACCGCGATTCTCATTGAGACACTCTTAGCCGGAGGCGCACGGGTCGTCGCGATAGGCAACGAGCACACGACGCAGTTCGGCACCGTCGCCGAGGTATCCAGCTGGGGATGCGAGGTGCTGGAAGAGCCGGGGGACGGCCCCGTCGAAGTGCAGGACAACCTCCGAGAAATCGCCGGCCTCGAACCCGAGCTCGTGTTGGACAACGGGGCCGAATTGATCACCGCCTGCCTCTCGAACGCCATGCTGCCCCTGGGTGCTACCGAAGAAACGACCTCCGGGGCATTCCGGCTCCGCGAGGACTTCGCCGGCCAGGTCGGCTTTCCCGTGATCGTGATCAACGACAGCCCACTGAAGGCCATCGTTGAGAATAAGCACGCGGTCGGTGAATCGGTGGTGGAGACGATCGTGAATGCCACCAACATCTCCCTCCACAAGAAGCGGGTGGTGGTATTCGGATATGGATGGTGTGGGCGGGGGGTGGCTATGTATGCCGGGGACCGCGGGGCCGATGTCACGGCCGTCGAGGTCGATCCGGTCAAGAGCCTCGAAGCAGCTATGGATGGTTTCGACGTGCAGCACGCCGGGGAGGCGTCGGCCACCGCAGAGGTGGTGATCACTGCCACCGGCAGAGCGTCGGTCGTGCCCTACGAACTTATCGAAACCATGCCGGACGGTGTGCTGCTGGTTAACGCCGGACACGTTGGCAATGAGATCGAAGTGGAGAAGCTTGCGTCGGCCACCGAAGGCGTGGAGTTGATGCCCTCCCTCAAGCGCTACGACTTTCCAGACGGTCGCTCGGTCTCGGTCTTGGCGGACGGCAAGATGGTCAACCTGGCGGTAGCCGGGAGCATGGGCAATTCGATTGAATCGATGGACCTCGGCTTCACTCTTCAGGCCCGGTCGCTCGCCGCCCTGATCGACCCGGCCTTCGAACTTGTCGACGGCCCGCAACCAGTGCCGAAAGCCATAAACGACCAGGTCGCCACCGCCATGTTGAGGACCATGGGCCAGCTCGGTGGCAGCGACCGCGGCTGACAGCCCTACTCGGCTTACGCCGACACTCGCGGAAGCTCGATCAGCACCGTCGTGCCCACACTGGACTCGGATTGGATCTCGATTGACCCGCCGTGGGCCTGGATCAGGTCACGGCTAATGGTCAAGCCCAGGCCGGAGCCACGCGAGCCCGAGCCCTTGTGGAAGCGATCGAAGACCTGATCCAGCTCCGGCTGATCGATCCCGGTGCCGGTGTCAATCACCACCACACCGACGCCTCGTTCCGTCGGCCGCACCCGAAACAGCAGACCGCCTCCGTCGGGCATCGACCGCAACGAGTTGACGGTCAGATTGGTGAGTACCTCCCGGATTCGCACGGGATCGAGCAACAGCTCTGGCACCTCGCTCGCTTCCACTGAGATGTGAACGCCGGTCTCGGCGGCGCGGCGCCGGTACCCGTCCGCTACGTCATCAACCAGCGCCACCAGATCGGTCGGTTCGGGGTGGAGATCCAGGCGACCGGCGTCGAGCAAGCTGAGCGTTCGCAGGTCCTCAAGCAGTCGCTCCATCACTTGCACCTCGTTCATCAACAGCTTGAGGTGCTCAACGTCGATCTCGTGCACCCCGTCGAGCATGGCCTCGATCTCACCCCGGATGACCGTCAGCGGTGTCCTCAGCTCATGACCCAGATCGGCCAGCAGCCTTCTGCGCTGCTCGTCGGCAGTTTCGAGGCGGCCGGCCATGTCGTTGAAGGACGTCATCGCCGCCCGCATTGAGCCGGACCCGGTCGGCTCCACTCGCGCCGAGTAGTCGCCGTCGGCAAGGGCCCCGGCGGCGTTGATCAGCCTCCGTACCGGCCGCCAGGAACGCATGAACGAGCGGCCGATCAAGACCGCAACCAGGGCCAGCAGGAACGGTGAAGCAACGATGGCCAGCAACCCGGACAGGCCGCCCAGGCTCGACACCAGCTTGGCGATCAAAACGCCGATCCCAATCAGGACGAGGACCAGCACGGCGAAGAAGAAGAGGCCGCGCAAGATGAGCCGCTTGCCGAACCCCTGCCAGGCCTCGGCGCCCCGGCCCGGTTGTGCCCACCACTCGGCGTCGTGGCCACCCCGCTCCCCCGGTCCTCGCGGTCCGAAATGCCTAGGCATCGGCGAACTTGTACCCGACGCCGTAGACCGTCAGCACCAGGCTTGGCCGACGAGGATCCGGCTCGATTTTGCGGCGGATGTTCTTGACATGGGCGTCGACCGAACGCTCATAAGACTCGAAGGACACCCCGTGCAAGGCATCCAGCAGCTGGGCCCGGGTATAGATGCGTCCCGGGTGGCGGGCCAGAGTGAGAAGGAGCTGAAACTCGGTGGCGGTCAGCTCAACGGACTCATCGCCGATCGTGACTCGCATCTTGGGGATGTCGATGGTCAGCAACCCGGCCCGGATCACCTCTCCCCCGCCCAGGGTGGCGTCGGCCCGGCGCAGGACCGCCCGAATCCGGGCCACGAGCTCCTTGGGACTGAACGGCTTGACGATGTAGTCGTCGGCGCCCAATTCGAGCCCGACGATCCGGTCCGACTCTTCGCTGCGGGCCGTGAGCATGATGATGGGAACCGACGAGTCGGCTCGCAAGCGACGGGCGACATCAAGCCCGTCCATCTCGGGAAGTCCGAGGTCGAGAACCACCATGTCGGGTTTCTCCGCCCGGGCCAGCGACAGGGCAGATGGCCCGTCGCCAGCTTCGAGCACGACGAAGCCCGCCTGCTGCAGGTAGTCGCGCACCAGACGGGCAATCTTCAGCTCATCCTCGACAACCAGAACGGTCTTCACGGGTTCATTCTGGTCCGGCGTCGTCGAGGTCGTCGACCCAGCCGTCAACCTCTTCCCGGGCGTGGGCCATACGGTGCCACTCTTCGAACCTCTCCTCCCGGGAGGGGGAGGCCTCGGGACTACGACTGGGACGGCGTCGGCGGGGACTCTTGTGCTCGGCCCAGTCCCACGACGATCGACCGGCGACCATCCTGCGACCGATGAACCCGAACATCGCAAGCACGAACAGAACCTTGATCACCAGCAACGGGAGTAGCACCGCGGCTGCAATCCAGCCCACGCCCGTGCCGAGCACCGATCCAAGGCCGATCATGGCCAGAACGATGATGGCCCCAAAGAACAAAAAGAACACTGTTTCTCCTATCTCGTATGGTCCAACCATGACCGACAATTGTGGAGAACTCGTGAACGGGGCGGGGAGATCCGTGGGGTCGAACCCGGCTAGGCGACCATTCCGGTGGCCTGACCTACCTCGATCAGGTATCCGTCTGGATCACGGACGTAGCACCGGATCTCGGCGCCGCGGTCCTGGGGAGGAGTGAGGAAGGTGGCCCCTGCTGCGCTCCACTGCTCGTAGATCGCGGCGATGTCGGCCACCCGGATGTTCATGAAACTGTCGATCCGATCGGGATCGTCCGGTGGGGCGAGCACCACCGTCGGCTTGTCCTCGGTGGGCCCTCCGCCCACATTGACGATGATCCAAGTGTTGGCGAATCCGAGAACGGCGGGGCCATCCGGAACTCTCATCAGTTCGCTGGCGCCCAGCACGCTCACATAGAAGTCGGCCGAACGATCAACATCCTCCACGATCAGCATGTGAGTGACGACGAATCCTTCAGCCGGAGCCGGGAAGTCTTGTCGGTTTTCCATTGGGGTCTCCTCCGTTGCTCTGACGGGGTGAACTCCCATGACCGCGCTGGCATTCCTTCACGCGGCACCGACCGATGGGATCCAGCCAGGGTAGATTATCCAAGCCAGCCATCCAGGATCCCTCTTCATGATCGACCGGCCGACCGGCACCGTGACGTTTCTTTTCACCGACGTAGAAGCGAGCACTCGCAAGTGGGAAGAGCACCCGGCCGAGATGAAGGACGCCATGGCCCGGCACGACTCCATAATCCGCGGTGCCATCGAGAGCAGCAGGGGCTCGGTGTTCACCACGGCCGGTGATGAGTTCTGCTCCGCCTTCTCATCGCCCCGGACCGCCCTCGACGCAGCGCTGGAGGCGCAACTTGGGCTGGCCGCCGAAGAGTGGGGTGCCCTGTCCCCTTTTCGCGTCCGAATGGCGATGCACACGGGCAATGCCGACGAGCGAGACGGCGACTACTTCGGGCCGCCACTCAACCGGTGCGCCCGCTTGCTGTCCACCGGCCATGGTGGACAGATCATCGTCTCGACCATCACTGCCCAGCTGCTCGGAGACCAGTTGCCGGAGGGCGTAGCGCTGCAGAATCTGGGTGGTCACGAACTCAAGGACCTCGACCGGCCCGAGCACGTGTTTCAGGTCAACCATCCAGATCTGAGCCAGTCATTCCCACCCTTGCGATCCCAGAGTCCAGTCCGGGACGCCGCCGACCTACTAGCCCAGGGCCGCCAGGCGTATGCGTCAGAAGAGTGGGAGGCCGCTTATGTCGCTCTCAGCACCGCTGGAATGGATATCGCGCTCGACGCCGAGGACCTCGACATGCTTGGAGAGGCGGGCTATTGGACGGGGAGAAGTGACGAGGGTATCGAAGCCCGCGAGAAGGCATACGGCGCCTACGTCCGCGAGGGCAAGGATCAGCAGGCGGCGCTGGTCGCCGTCGCGCTGGCCGGGCTTTACAAGTACCGGCTGGCCAAGGCTCTCAACCGGGCCTGGCTGGCCCGGGCCGAGCGACTGGTCGCCGACTCCCCTGAGAGCGAGGCAGCCGGATACCTGCTCCGGGCCCGGGCCGTCGAAGCGTTTGAGTCCGACGGTGATTCAGAGACCGGCCTCGAGCTGACCGATCGTGTGATCGCCCTCGGCGTCAAACTGGGAGACCGAAGCCTGGAGGCTCTGGGACTGCAAGACAAAGGCCGCTTCCTGGTGGCGATGGGCCAAATCGACGAAGGAATGACTCTCGTCGACGAGGCGATGGTGGCTGCGGTGGCCGGCGAGCTGAGCCCGGACGCTACCGGGCGCAGCTACTGCAACATGCTGGCCGTCTGTGACCAGGTGGCCGACTACCAGCGTGCCGGGGAGTGGAGCGATGCCGCTGCCAAGTGGTGCGAGCAGCACGCGGCCTCAGCCTTTCCGGGTGTGTGCCGGGTGTTCCGGGCCGAGCTGCGATGGTTGCGCGGGGAGTGGGACTCGGCAACGGCAGAGCTGAACCAGGCCATCCAGGAGCTAACCGGCTTCACCCCCATCATCGGAGCGGCCCTGTACCAGACCGGAGAAATCGAACTGCGAGCAGGCCACCTAACCGAGGCCGAGGATCATTTCCGGGCCGCCCACGAGCACGGGTTCACACCATTACCGGGAATGGCCGAGCTGAAGCTGCGACAGGGAGATGCAGCTGCGGCCGAACAGCTGCTCGGCGATGCCCTGGTCGAAGGAAAGCTTGGCCCACTGGCGCGAGCCCGTCTGCTACCGGTGTGGTTCGACACAGAGATCGCTCTTGGCAAGACCGGCGAGTCGGAGGCGGCATTAGAGGAGTTAGAGCAGGTCGCCGACATGTGCTCGTCGACGGCAATGCGGGCACAGGCAGCCCTGCGACGCGGACTTCTCGCTATGAACGATGAGCGCCCGGCAGAAGCGGTCGCCGACCTGCAGCGGGCCATCGGCGGATGGAATGAGCTCCAGATGCCATACGAGGCCGCTCGGTCGCGTTCTTTGCTGGCGGAGGCCCATCACACGGCCGGCAACGACAGTGCCGCCCGGCTGGAGATCGAATCCGCCCGGGCCGCCTTTCAGCGTCTGGGCGCTGAAGGGGACGTCGCGCGGGTCGACGCCATTCTGGCGGGCTGACCCCGGATCACGCCCGGCCGTTTAGAAAGAAGGTGGGGACCGCTCCCTTCCCCTTCAACTCGACTTCACCCCGATACTCGACGACGAAATCGTCGCCGACGAGGGCGGCGGTGCGTTCGGAAATCTGGATTCGGTCTTGCTCACTCGTGGTTTCGAGCCGGCTGGCGACGTTGACGGTGTCTCCCCAAACGTCATACACGAACTTGTGGGTGCCAATGATGCCGGCCACCACCGGCCCGGTGGCAACCCCGATGCGGATATGGAACGGCGTCTCGAATCCGGCGTTTGCTTCCTCGAGCGCTGCAAGCATCCCCAGCGCCATGTCGGCAATGGCCGTCGCGTGATCGGGCCGCGCGGCTGGCACGCCTGCCACGGCCAGGTAGGCATCCCCGATGGTCTTGATCTTCTCAACACCGAGCTCCTGGCTGAGCGCATCGAACCGGGAGAAGATCGAATTGAGGCTCTCGACCAGAACGGCAGGATCCAGCTTCGACGAGATAGCCGTGAACCCCTGGAAGTCGCTGAAGACCACCGATACCTCTTCGTAGCGGTCGGCGATGACTTTCTCACCCTGGTTGAGACGGTCGATGATCTGCACCGGCAGGATGTTGCGCAACAACGAATCAGACTTCTTCTTCTCCTCGTCCAACTCGGTCATCAAGCCTTTGAGCAACCGCTCCTTGGTCTGGGCGATGTCCTCCAGCTGGCCGGAGCGTCGTTCGGAGATTTTGAGCTGACGCTGCAGCTTGCGAACCAGCTTGGCCGGATCCTCCGCCCCACCGTCCCGCTCGTCGGTCACGTCCCGATCAACAGGGTGACGAAAGTGGCGTTGTGCAAGCGGGTCAGTCCGTCCGCTAGGGGGCCGATCTCGGCCCAGGCGTAGAAACCAGCCATCGGGAGATCGGCGCCGAGTTGAGCGCGGGCCCCCTCGGCTTCTTCGCCGGCATGGCTGCCCAGCAGCATCTTGCGGACCGCGCACGAAACCAGGAAGGCCCCTTCCGGCTTGCCCGGCCCGGGGAAGCTGGCCAGAGCGTCACTGACCGTGTAGGCGGCAGCGTCGAGGATGTCGGGCACAGTGGTCATCGACACCCTGACGGTGGAGCCCTCTGGAACCTCGCCCATAAACGAGGCCGTCCCATCTGTCTCATCGGTTCCGGTTATGGAGCGCAGAACGAAGCTGTCACCCTGGGAAACCGCCAACGGGTTAGCCATTAGAAAACCCAGGTCGTCACCCAGGTAGCTGCGGTAATAGTCAATCACGGACTCGTCGCCGACAGCCCCGACTCGATTGCGCTCCGAGCGAGTAACGATTGCCGGCTTGCCGGTTGGGGTCCACCCGTGGGCAACTGAGGTCGAGATCTTGAGCGGGCCCGAGAAGAGAAGGAGCGGGAGAGCATCGCTCATCACCTCGGCGCCGTAGAACTGATGACTCTGCCAGGGGGTGGCCCGGATGTCCTCCGCTGCTGAGGCGCCGCCTACTACCGGAACGTCGGTGCCCAGGACGTCGGAAAGAGTATTCACGACCGCCCCCAGGTCGCTCTGCAGAAGGTCGGTGAAGGCTATGGCAAGTGCCGGTTCCTTGTCGGTACCCGCCATCGCCTGCTGTGCTGCCTCCCTGCTCGCTTCGACTGGAGAGGAGGACACGTTCTGACCGATCCCGGTGGTCATATCGAGCACGTCAGAGGCGAACAGAGTGAGAGTTACGCCATCGTCGACATACCCTGAGGCCGAGGACATCTGTCCATCCGCCACGCATCCGATCAGTTTGACGTCCGGATATCGGCCCAGCACCGCTTCGGTCAGGGGCTCGTGTTCATAGTCGACGCCCGCAAACAACACGGCCGCGGCCGGCGCCAACCCACCCAGTTGATCGGAGGCCTGGTCCAGCGCCTCGCTAATGGCGTCGAGGTCATCAACGTCTTCGCTGTATCCAACGACCATCTTGAGCATTGCAGGCCTCCCCGGTCAGACAACACGGGAGTCTGGTTCATCGCAACCATCACCCGCGCAGGAGGATACGCTCTCGGGGCGTCCCACGCGGGGCGTCTGCAGCCGACCCCTTCATGTGCGAGTCGAATTGCATCACCACCTGGTTGATCCGTGACCAGGTGACCAGCTTCCACAGCGGCCTGATCCCGGAGGCCCACTCACACCCCACAATCGAGGCGCACAGCCACATCTTGCGGTGCTTCAAAAGGCGCCATCCGTTGGATCCTTGGTGACGAAAGTCCCTGATTATGGGCCCCGGGAGCGGCCATTCTGTGAGCACCAACCACTTGATGGGAGGGAGGCATGCAGTCGCCCGCCGTGGACGTGACATCTACCTACGACCTGGAGACTTCCGGGAACGGCGACCGGAGGTGGGAAACCTGGCCAGCAGGCCAAGTCAACGTACCCACGGTTTCCATCGTCGCGAAGTCAAATACTGGCAAGACCACTCTCCTCGAACTGCTCCTACCGATCCTGAAGGCTGGCGGTCTGAGAGTTGGTGTTCTCAAGCACCACAGCCATCTGAGCTCCTTCGACACTCCGGGCAAGGACACCTATCGCTTGGCCGACGCCGGTGCCGATGTGGTGGTGGGAGCCAGCCCGGTACAAGTAGCCGTCTTCCGGCGTGAGAACGGATCGGCCGACCTGGACACCGTGCTGGCGACCCACTTCACAGGGATGGACCTCGTCCTGACCGAGGGGTATAGGCGCGGCTCATACCCGAAGATCGAAGTCCAGCGCTCGGCCAGGAGCAACGAGCTGATATGTCGAATCGACGAGCTGCTGGCGCTGGTCTCGGATCGGAGTTGGAGTCTCCCCGCCGGTATCCCACTCTTCCCGCTCCACGATCCGACGCCTCTAGCCGAGTTTCTGCATTCCAGACTGTCAGCCGCCACCCGAGGCAATGGAGATGGGCGCATTGGCTAGCCGACGCATTCTCTGGGCCACCGCCACCATCCTCGCTCTCGCGTCGTGCGGCTCGACACCGCGGGGCGAACACGTTGGGTTCATAGATCTCAGTCAGCGTCAACCCGTGCCGTTTGCGGCCGACGTTGAGTTGGCCCCTCTCCGGGTCGCGGTCGCCGCCATCATCTCGCCGCAGGGAACGGTCGACAGTTACCAAGGCCTCGCCGACTATCTCGCCGACCAGCTGGATCGCCCCGTCGAGCTTGTTCAGAGGCGAACATACGCCGAGGTCAACGACCTGGTGGCACGTAACGCGGTCGACCTGGCCTTCGTCTGCACAAGCGCCTACGTGGCAGGTCACGACGAGTTCGGCATGGAATTGCTGGTTGCACCTGAGATTGAAGGGAAAAGCGTTTACCACTCCCAGGTGATCGTGCCGGCCGCCAGCAGCGCTACCAGCATCGCCGATCTCCGCGGGCAGGTGTTCGCATTCACCGACCCGATGAGTACCACCGGAACGGTCTATCCGACCTATCTGGTCCAGCAGCTGGGCGAAACGCCGGCGGTCTTCTTCGAGCGGACCTTCTTCACCTACGGTCACGACCGAGCCATCGAGGCCGTCGCGAGCGGAATTGCCGACGGCGCCGCCGTGGACAGCCTGGTACTCGACCACGCACTCAGACGTGATCCGGCGCTGGCACACCTCGTCAAGGTCATTCACGAGTCCGCCGCCTTCGGCATTCCGCCGGTGGTGGTCGCGCCTCAACTCCCTCCACGCCAGGAACTGGAGTTGAGAGATCTATTGCTGAACCTGGCGCTCGATCCCGCCGGAGAACAGGTACTGGTTGAGCTCGGCATCGACCACTTCGTGGAAGCGGACGACGGTGACTACGACGGGGTACGTTCTCTCGTCGCAGCCGTTGACGGGCCATGAGCGCTCCAACTGCGCCGCGTGAGCGCTGGCGACTAGCAGCCTGGGACGACACTTCCGCCGAAGACTGGAGGGAGAGACTCAAGACGGCGGCCGGCGGCTTCAGCGTCCGCACCAAGATCCTCGGGATCGTACTGGCACTCACGACACTGCTTGGTCTGGCAATTACCTGGCAGGTCCGCTCAGTGATGAGCCAGATGGTGACGAGCGAGTTGGAGTCCAGGGGGCACTCCGAAGTCAGCGACATTGCCGCCCGCAGCGTCGACCCAATCCTGCTCAACGACACGTATGCCTTATTCCAACTCCTTGACGAAACGGCTACCAACCATCCCGACGTTCTCTACGGCTTCGTTTTCTCCATCGACGGCACCGTGCTCGCCCACACATTTGACGACGGGTTCCCGAACTCGCTTCTCGATTTCAACGCGACCGCATCCGAAGAATCCGACCTTGTGACCTACGACAGCGATGAGGGGAGGGTGTATGACTTCGCCGCCCCGATTCTCGACGGCACCGTCGGGATCGCTCGGCTCGGGCTGTCCGAATCGCGTCTTCAAAATACGGTCGACGGCATGACCGGCCAGATGCTATTGACCACACTCTTCGTTGGTCTGCTCGGTGTATTTGCCGCCAGTCTTCTGACCTGGCTGTTGACCCGGCCGATTCTCGAGCTTCGTGACACTACCCAACGGGTAGGGCTCGGCGATCTCGGTGTGAGGGCCGAGAATTGGGCGGACGACGAGATCGGGGAGCTGGCAACCGCGTTCAATCAGATGGTGGCGGACCTCGAGGCCAACCAATCGACCATCGCGCAGAACGAGAGGGCCCGATCTCACCTCCTGGAGCGCCTGATCGGCGCCCAGGAGGACGAAAGGAAGCGAATAAGCCGCGAGCTTCACGACTCAGTCGGCCAGGCGCTGAGCTCCATGATCGTTGGCATCTCGGTGGTCTCCCGAATGAACGACCCGGTCAAGATCGAAGCCAGGGTGGCCGAGCTAGACCAGATTGGAACCGAGACCCTTCAACTCGTTCGCCAGTTGAGCCGCGAGCTCCGCCCGAGCGCTCTGGATGACCTCGGACTGGGAGCGGCTCTCGACCGCTACGCCGCCGAGTTCTCCGTGCAGCACCCCCAAGTGGGCATCGACATCCACTGCAACCTGCCGACGCGGCTCTCGCCAACCGTGGAGACCGCCCTCTATCGAATCATCCAGGAGGCAATGACAAACGTCGCCCGCCACAGCCAGGCGGACACGTTGAGCGTGCTGATTTCCCTCCGCGACGGGCTCGTGCAGGCCATCGTCGAGGACAACGGATCTGGATTCGATCCCAGCCTGACTCGAAGAAACGGGTTCAGTGTCGGTATCCACGCTATGGCGGAACGGGCAGAGCTGTTGGGTGGATCCCTCACGGTGGAAAGTGGCGAAGGTGGCACCACCGTGTACATCGAGGTCCCGGCATGAAACCGATCCGGGTCGTAATCGCCGACGACCATGCCGTCATGCGCGCAGGGCTGCGAGCCCTGCTCGAGGCCGAAGCCGACCTGAAAGTAGTGGGAGAAGCGGAGGACGGCGCCGATTGCATCGACAAGGTGCTGGAGCTCCAGCCGGATGTCGTTCTCATGGACATCAACATGCCCCGCTGTAACGGCCTGCAGGCTCTGGCCCGACTACGCGAGCTGGCGTCCGACACCCGGGTACTGGTGTTGACAATGCACGACGACGCCAACTACTTGCGAGAGGTTCTGGCGTCGGGAGGCGCCGGATTCGTCTTGAAGCAGGCAGCCGGCGCAGATCTACTCACCGCCATCCGCACCGTCCAGGAAGGCGGCGTCTACTTGCATCCTCATCACGCTCGGATACTGGCGGATGACGAGGAATCCGCGGGCGCCTTGATGGTTGATCGGGAAGTCGAGGCCCGATATCGCTCATTGAGCAAACGCGAGGCCGAGGTATTCAAGCTGATCGCCCTCGGACACCGCAACAGCGAGATCGCCGAGAGGATGTTCTTGAGCGTGAAGACGATCGAAACCTACAAGGCGCGGCTGATGAAAAAACTCGATTGCAACAGCCGGGCTGCCCTCGTCCGTTACGCCCTAGAGCTCGGAATTCTCTCCTAAATGCCCTGCCGGTGTCAGGGAATTCCCCTACAAACACTCCTTGGCGATTGCGGGATTCTCCCGCTACAACTCGGCGGCGGATCGTGATGCAATTGGAGGTGACACATGTGAAAAGAAGCACAAGCGCGCTCGACGACGAGGAGAAGGCATGCCGAGAGTCACCCGGCGAAAGTTCGTTCAAGGTTCAGCCGTCGCTATCGGTGGAGGTGTCGTCGCCACCAAGTTTCTCTTCGGACCGCTGGAAACTCTCGCGTCCGCAGCAACTACCGCCCAAACCGGTCCCGTCGAGGATGTCATCGCCACCACCTGTTGGATTGGAAAACAAGATTGCGGCATGCTGGCCCGTCGCATCGACGGGCGGGTAGTCAAGTTTGAGGGGAACCCGACCAACCCGCGCAACGTGGGAACGCTGTGCCCGAAGGGCCAGGCTCAGATCCAGGCGCTCTATGACCCGAACCGGGTCAAGTGGCCGATGGTACGTACCAACGGCAAGGGCGTCACCGGCGAATGGCAACGCGCATCCTGGGATGAAGCCCTGCAGCTGGTCGCCGACCAGGTCAACGAGGTCCGGGCCCGCGATCCCAAACTGGTGTTGTGGCAAAAGGGCCGAAGCAAAGCGAAGGACTTCTATGACGACGCGTTCGTCAAAGCCATCGGCTCGTCCAAGCTGGGACACGGCGCTTTCTGCTCAGACGCCGGCTACCGGGCGCTCGAATACACAATCGGCACCCACGCGGTGCTCCATCCAGACTTCAGGTTCTGCAACTACATGCTCTCGTGGGGCTGGAACATCACGAACGCCGGCGGCAACAAGTTCTGCTGGTTGACGTGGCCCCGTCACATGGTCAAGGCACGCGAGCGAGGCATGAAGATTGCCCACCTCGACCCGCGCCTGCGTAGCGCCGGACCCTTCGCCGACACCTGGCTGCCGATCAGGCCCGGCACCGACATGGCAATGGCTCTCGCCTTGTGTAATCAGCTCATTGAGCAGGATTTCCTCGACCGCCCCTACCTGAAGACCCACACAAACGCCCCCTATCTGGTCAACCCGGACGGAATGATCGTCAAAGAGACGGTGGGTGAGGGAGAGGAAGCTGAAGAGATCCCCCTGGTATGGGACGAGGCCTCCGGAAGTGTGAAGCGCTGGGACGAAGCAGCCGCTCCCGCGCTCGAAGGTGCGTATGAACACAACGGCGAACCGGTCAAGACTGGCTTCGAGCTGTTCAAGGAACATGTCGCCCAGTACACACCGACCTGGGCGGCCGACGTCACGGGACTCCCGGCAGCACAAATCCGCCAAGTTGCTCAGGACTTCGGAACGAATGCCCGCATCGGGTCAACACTTGTAGTCGACGGCGTCGAGGTGCCCTATCGACCGGTCGGAATCATGGCCTATCACATGTCGCAGCAGGAGCTCGGCTTCCAGACGGTTCGCGCCATGACGATGGTACCGATGCTGGTGGGAGCGATTGGTGCCGCCGGCGGCCAGCTCTCCGACTTCACATGGAAGATCCACGGCAACTACGCCAAATTCGAGAAGCTGACCGTCAATGATCCTCCCTACGACTTCATGCTCAATAAGAGCAAATACTTCCCGATCAACACGGGCTTCCCCGGGATGGTTGCCAAGGTCATGCAGGACCCGGAGCGCTACGGAGTAGAGGACCTGCCAGAGGTAGCCATTCTCCATTATGTCAACCCACTGACAGCCTTTCCTTCTCAGAAGGATTACCTGGACTCATACGGGAAGTTCAAGTTTGTGGCAGTGGTCAGCCCGTGGCTGTCCGAGACAGCCGACTACTTCGCGGATGTCGTGCTCCCGGCCGCCACCATCGAGAAGTACGAGGGGCCGATTTCGGCCACAGACCAGTACACGGACGCCGTCACGCTCCGGATTCCCCCTATGGAGCCGCTGTTCGAGTCGCGTGGCGAGATCGACATCTACATGGACCTGTGCGAAAAGATCGGTGTCCTGTACGGGGACGACGGCTACCTGTCGGTAGTGAACAAAGAGCTCAAGCTCACCGACACAGAGTTCGCCCTGCCTCTTGACCAGAAGCCCGAGGTGCGTGACATCTTCGACCGCTGGGCCCACTCCCAGGGTATCGACGAAGGAGTCGCCTTTTTCGAGGATCCCGCTCACGGTGTGTACGTGAAGGGCCCGGTCAAGCCGACCGCAATGTACGGATACGTGAGCGACCCGCCGTTCAAGGGAGCGATCCACCGACTCTACGGCGAGAGCCTGCTGGACGCGCAGCGTCAAATGCAAGACAAGGGGGCCGAGCAGATCTACTGGCAGGACTACACCGCTCTCCCCACGTGGCGGTCTCCCACCATGACCCAGTCGCCGGCTGAATACGACCTGACCCTGATCAGCTTCCACCAGATCGAGCACAAGCAAACCCGGACGAGTTTCGTTCCGATGTTGGCCGAGCTTTCGCCCGGTTCCCGGCTGGACATGAATCCGGAAACGGCTCACAGACTCGGCCTCGAGAATGGCGACACCGTCACGGTTGAGTCTCATAACGCCATCACCGGCGAAACCAGGTCGCTCGTGACCCACGCCGTCTATTGCGACGGCATCCGGCCCGACACAGTGGGCATGCCACACCACTTCGGAATGTGGACCCACCCGCAGAACAAAGGACAGGGAGCGACCGCCAACGAGATCTACTTCACAGGTGAGGGGTACATGACCAACACCGCTGATCAGGCGTTCCACGTGAAAGTCAAAGTCACGAAGGGAGGTGATGCCTGATGGCGAAGTACTCAATGGTTGTGGACCTCGAACGGTGCCAGGGGTGCCGAGCGTGTGTAGAGGCCTGCAAGATCGAGAACAACACCGGCGCCGGGACTATGTGGATGCACGTCTTCCGTTTTGAGGAGGGCACATACCCGGACACGAAGATGAGCTTCCTTCCCCGACCTTGCCAGCACTGCGACAACGCCCCGTGCGTGAAGGTCTGTCCGGTCGGCGCCCGATTCAAGAGAGAAGATGGGCTGGTATTGACAGACTTCGATCGTTGCATCGGGTGCCGCTACTGCGAATTGGCGTGTCCCTACGGCGTCAACTATTTCAATTGGCAGAAACCCGAGAAGGCCCACTACATGGACGTCGTCGACTGGCTAGACGAGGACGTCGCCGCCGTCACCGGCGGAGTGGTACCACCGTACAAGAACCCGGATCTTGACATCAAGTACGGGGAGGAGCAGCGGCGAACAGCCGGCGGAGGTCACTCAAAAGGAGTGATCGAAAAATGCACGTTCTGCGTCCAGCGGGTTGAGAAGGGCATGGATCCTGCCTGTGTCCAGACCTGCCCGGTAAATGCCCTCATCTTCGGCGATGTGGCGGACTCCGAGTCACCGATCAGTCAGTACATCGCGGCACGAGAGCCCTGGCACTTGCTGGAGGAAGCCGGCACCGAGCCGCGAGTGATGTATGTAGGTGGCAAGCCCCCAAATTCCAGCACCAAAGAAATCGAACGACCGAAAGCGAAGGTGTGACATGGCAGTCGCGGCACAACAACCCCGCCCGGTGCTGCCCCAGGGCGTTGGCCGATTCACGCCCATGTGGAGGTTGTTCTTCCTGGCAATGTTGGTAATAGCCGGATTCGGGCTCTTCGCCTACTGGAGAGAAACGTCCGAGGGCATGATCGTGACCGGCATGCGCAACGTCGGCACCCAGGGAGGTGCCACCTGGGGGCTTTACGTCACAATGGTGGTGTACTTCATCGGCGTGAGTTTCGCCGGCATAACGGTGGCAGCGCTGATCCGGATCTTCGATCTGAAGCGCCTCCAGCCGATCGGCAGGATTGCCGAGCTGTTGACGGTGGTCTCGCTCATCCTCGGCGGACTGGCGATCGTCGTCGACCTCGGCCAGCCACTCCGGGGCATCATCAACCTGTTCAAGTATGCGCGGCCCCAGTCGCCGTTCTTCGGCACTTTCACGCTCGTAATCGCCGGGTACCTGTTTGCGAGCTCCGTCTACCTCTATCTTGGTGGTCGACGGGACGCTGCAATCCTGGCCGACTCCCCGAGCCGGCTCCAGCGCTTCCATCGATGGTGGGCAGCCGGATATCGAGACACCGACGAGGAGAGGGCTCGTCACCGCAAGACCAGCTTCTGGCTTGGGTTGGCCATAATCCCGCTGCTGGTGGTGGCACACTCCACGCTCGGCTTCGTATTTGGCCTCCAGGTGGGACGGCCCGGATGGTACGGAACGTTGCAGGCGCCCGCTTTCGTTGCATTGGCCGGGGTCTCGGGGATCGGTTTGATCATCGTCTTGGCCTTCATCGTTCGCCGGCTCCTCAGCACGCCAGACCGAATCTCTATCGGCACGTTCTCGATGCTCGGGAAGTTCCTGATGGTGCTGCTCGCCGTCTACCTGTACTTCATGCTGGTGGAGCTCCTCACGTTGCTATATGCGACGCCTGAAGTGGAGAAACGCTTGTCGGACGCGCTTCTCACCGGCCAATACGCGTGGATCTATTGGGGATCAGTGGCAGCGTTGGCGGTGCCGCTTGCGCTGCTGGTCTGGCAGGCGCTCACCCGACGGTGGAACGTCGGTTGGCTTGTGGCCGGCGGAGTGCTCGTCAACCTGGGAGCGATCGGCAAGCGTTACTTGATCGTGGTGCCCTCACAGACTCACGGCACCCTGCTCCCGTACGAGGTTGGCTCCTATAGCCCAACCTGGGTGGAGTACGCGGTCATCGCCGGGATGTTCGCTTTCGGTGCGCTCCTCATCGGACTGTTCATCAAAGTGTTCCCGGCCCTACCAATAGCAGACGAGGAGGGTGACGCCTATGCGTGAGCGAGTAACAACGATGATGGTCATAGGTGGCCTGGTTCTGATGATTGCCGGTTACTTGCTGGCGGCCCCGTGGGGGGCGACCAGCGTGGACAACAGCGACCCCAGCCTCCCGTTCTCTCCGCTGATCTTCGTCATCGGCGTCATCATGGTGTTCGGTTCTGCAGTCGTTTACGAGCTCCTTCCGGATCGCAAGCGGCAGTGACCGAATTGAAGAGCTGGGCGGAAACGGCCCAGCTGCGACAGGGCCTCTACCGATTCTTCGGAGGGGCCCTGCTGCCACCCGAGAATCATCGCACCCAGGCTGTGCTGGCATCGGCCGGCTACCTTGACGGGCTGGGTATCGAAGCGTTTGCGTTCGCCGGTCCCTGGGACTCAATGCTCGACAGTCTCGAGCTCCTCCCCGCGGCCTCCGACCTGTCGGCTGAATACGTTCGGCTCTTTGCGTCCGGGATGGATGGAGAGCTCTGTCCGCCCAATGAGTCCTTCTATCGGGCAGACGCCGAAGGAGGCGGACTGGCTGTCGCGGTCGCGAATGTGCAGCGGGAGTATGCAGAGATGGGTCTCAGCCCCATCACCACCACCGAGCCGCCCGATCACGTCACCTCTGAGCTGGAGGCCATGGCGAGCCTCTGCGCCCGGGAAGTTGCCTACTGGGACGAAAACCAGCCGAAAGAGGCTCGCGCCATGCTCGATACCGAGCGCTCCTTTCTCCGGCGCCACCTGGCGGTCTGGTTTCCTGCTTTCCACGGCCGGGTAGCCCGCTCCGGCCGGCTGGCGTTCTACACCACGACAGTCGAAGCCGCTCACGCATTCCTGATCCACGAGGTCGACTTCATAGGCTGGATGCTCGGAGTCCTTGAGCAGGAAGAATGAACACGAAGACCCTCCTTTGCGTCTCGCCTTCACCGGACCGGATTCCGGCTGACTCGAATCTCGTCGAGATCGAGGATCTCTGCCGGCAACCGGCACTCATCGTCGAACACGCGGCTGGCGCAGATCGGCTGGTGCTGGCGCTCCACCGCGAGGACTATTCATTAGCCGAGATCCAAGCGCAAGTCCGGTTGCTCGGTTTGGACCCGTTAGGCGTTCAAATCTGGCATTTCGACCGCGCTCCCGGGGCCGAACTCGAGATCACCGTCAATGGACTGGTGGAAAGGGCCGAAGCATTCGCCGGCAGCAAGCCAGAACACGCCAAAGCAGTCTTCCCGAAGCGGCTGTCCCGACGGGCCTTGCTCACCATGCCAAAGCCCGAATACACAGCAGTACCGTCGGTTGACCAGGAAGTCTGCGCGGCGCCAGACGGTTGTCAAGCCTGCGCCGAGGTATGCCCGCAGGAGGCCTATCAGTGGGTCGGCGGCCGCATTCGTTTCAACAAGGACGCCTGCGAGCCGTGCGGCCGCTGTGTGACCGCGTGCCCGACCGGTGCCATCACGAATCCGGCAGTGACGTCGGTACAGCTGCAGGCGCAAGTTGAAGCGATCATCGCAGCGTCGAAAGGTCCGGTCGGGATTGCCTTCACCTGCCAACGCGGCCGCCCCCGGCTCCCATCAATCGGCTGGCAGGCGGTCGAAGTCCCGTGCACCGCGATGGTGCCGGGGACCTGGTTGGTGGCAATATTGCTGCTTGGCGCCTGGGCCACCACCGCCCTTCCATGCCATGAAACTGGTTGCCCGCTCTCGCAGGACTCGCTGGCACGCGACAGCGTCTGGTTTGCCAGGAGCCTGCTGGCCCAGGCCGGAGTAGACCCCAATCACATTCCGATGGTGCCCGGCCCCCATTATCCGGTCGATCCGATAAAGCCGACGGTGTTGAAGGACCCCTTCGGCCTGCATGGGCCCGTCGAGGTCGTTCTCGCCCTCCTGGCCTCCATCAATCGAGAATCGACGATCGCGTTCGATCACCCGGCGGCGCCGATGGGAAGAGTCGATATCAACCCCGCGACATGCACCTCCTGCATGACGTGTGCTTCGACCTGCCCGACCGAAGCACTCAGCCAGGACTTCCAGGACGGCAATCTCCGGCTTTCGTTCGACGCCTCGCTTTGCACCGCCTGCGGACAATGCATCTCCCGGTGCCCCGAGATCACGCGAGGGGCCATCTCATTGAGCCCCGGAGTCGATAGTCGGCTCCTGTCGGTCGGCTCACAGGTCGTTCACGAATCTGAAGTCAGCCTCTGTGAGTCCTGTGGCGCACCGGTTGCCCCCCAGGCCACCCTCGACCGTCTCGGCGCTCTGCTCGGGCCCGACAGCGAGGCCACAATGCAGTACCTGTCCAAGCGCTGTCTCGATTGCCGGGGGAAGTGGTAGCCGGACCCCTCCGGGCAGGGTCAAGCCAATCCCCTGAGCTGAGGTCGCCTAGCCCTTCTTGTCTTCAGACTCCTCGTCGGTCGCCACGCCATCCTCCAGGCCCTTTTGGAGCTCCTTGACCGAGGACCCCAACGAGCGCGCCAGCTCCGGCAGGCGTTTGGCGCCGAACAGGATCAAAAGCACAACCAGGACAACTATGGCTTCGCCCCAGCCGAGTCCAATTGCAGCAATCATGTAGACCTTAAGTTGCGTCTCCAAAAGCCTAGGCCATGACGCTGTTCAGGGAGTTGCCAGGACGATCATCCTGCTCGGTTCATTCAGTGAGAGGTGGCATCCAGCCGTTCGGTCCAGGTGAGGGCGGTACCGTCCAGAACTACGGAGCCGTCCTGGTTGGTGACGGTGGTTGCCAGTTTGGCGATCGGTTTGTCGGACCTGACCTCCAGGACCTCGACCCGGCCGGTGATCTCATCCCCCGGGTAGACCGGCGCTCGGAAGCTCCAATCGACGTGAAGAAAGACGGTGCCCGGGCCGGGAAGGTCCTCGGCCACGACTGCGTTCAGAATGGCAGTGGTCACACCACCCTGAACGATGATCCCACCGAAGCGGCTCCCGGCGGCGGCGGCTCGATCGTAATGGAGAGGATTGCGATCGCCGCTCATGGCGGTGAAAGCTTCGATGTCGGCCGATGAGACGCGCCGGGACCGCTCGGCCGACTGACCCACCTCGAGATCCCAATCCACGCCTGCCATCGCGCCCCCTCGCTGCTTGCGGCGCCGTGAGCCTACGCATCACCGGGATCAAGGTATGAAGGCGGATGAGAATCCCGCCGTCACCCACAACCCGGTTACTCCGAGTTCCTCAGCTATCAGCCAACCTCGAGTGAAATAAGAAGCACGCCGCTCTCCTCGAGCTCGATGTCGAAGACTCCGGGAATGTCTGCCTCGAACCGGATCGTCAAGGACATCCCTTCCTCCACATCCGCCATGATGTCGTAGCCGTGGACATGGACCGCTTCGGCCACGTCGCTGTGCACTGTGATCTCCACGATGTCACCGAACGAAACGACGGCCGGTCCGTCCACGCCGGAGGCAGATCCGTCCATGTACATGACCGAGAAGGTGACGTCCGCCGGCGCTACCTCACCCGGCACGATGAAGTCTGCGGTGCCCTTGATCAGCTCGCCATCAAGCGAGTAATCGAGGTGGTCGTTGCGCGATAGCGTGACGGTGGCCTGATGAGGTCCCGGCTCCAGTTCGGAGATGTGCATCCGTTCCGAGTAGCCCATACTCACCAGCGCACCATCGACGAAGACATGGGTGTGGCCTTGTCCGGGAACGTGCTCCTCCTGGGTGGGATCGGAGAAGGTCAGACCGGTGATGTCGGCGACGATATCCCATCCGGACTCTGGATCGCCCGAGACAGAAACCTCTACGGTCGGCTCGGTGGGGCCATCCCACGGTATTGCGTCGTTGGCGCCATCGTGGGAATGTCCGTCGGCCGGCATAGTCGTGGTTACATCATCACTGCCATCACTATGTCCGTCGGCCGGCATAGTCGTGGTTGCATCATCACTGCCATCACTATGTTCGTCGGCCGGCATCGTCGTTGTTGAAGTTTGGCCGTCTGAATCAGAGCCGCAGGCCGCCATCATCAGTCCGACCAGCGCCACCAGCGCCACCAACTTCCATGCCTTCATCGGCTATTCGCTCCTCAGGGCCGTGAAGTGCCCCCGGCCGAGGCCGGGGGCACTTCGGTTCGAGTGTTTGTTCCTTTCTAGCCTGCCGCGGCTGCCTGGGCATTGGCCAGGACCATGTCCTGGAACGACTGTGCCTTCGGTCCACCCATGTCTCCCATGAGCATTCCGTCATCCCAGCCGCCGTCGTACCACACGAACGCCATGCCGTGGGTGTCACCGCTCGACGGTGTCGCGATGTAAGCCTCGACCTCGTAGGTATCGAGGTCGACCACGATGGTCTCCCAACCCTTCATGTTCGAGATCCAGATCTCGTTAACGTCCGGATCCGGATGCAACGCACAGTGGTCCACGCTCGACGCCGACCCACCAAGGTAGAAGGGCGTGTTGCCATGGGCACGGGATGCCCTGAACCGCTCGCCGAGATCGAAGATCGACATGGAGTTGCCGAGGTTTGCGGTCCCCTCGCCCTTCCCGTTGATCCAGGCCTCAGTCTCGTCCCAGTTCAAGCAGATGCCGTAAGGTCCGGCGATGCCGGTGGCAGCACGATCGACGACGTGGCCTTCCTCGTTATCGATCTTGTAGATCTGGGAACTGGTCCCGTCGATCACATACGTGTACTTGCCGTCCTGGGTATGTGTGATCCCGATCGGATGGCGACCGACTTCTTCGATCTCCTCGTGCTTACCGGTGGTGATGTCGAACTTGGCGATAGCCGCCCCCGGGAACTCCCCTTCACGAATGAAGTTGGCTCCCATGGAGAAGTAGACATACTGGCCAGTCGGATCGGGCGTAGTAAACGGGTGGCCCATCGGCTTCACATCGTCATACGTGATCGACCGAAACACCTCGTTGTTGTTGGTTGGTGAAATGATGTGATGCGGTCCACCGTTGGCACCGAAGCCCCACTGCAGGATGCAGTAGTCCTCGCCGGTCTCGTCCATCGTCCAGCACTGAATGTGGTGGAGCGCCTGGCTGTCTTTATATGCCAGTCGAACTTGAATCCCCGCCCCGGGAATACGAAAGCTATCCGATGCAGGCCACCCCACCGCCCTCAAGGGTGGAGGCCCGCTTCAGCCTGTTCATCATCGGGTTGGTGGTGCTCGGCATAGTTGCGCTGGCCGCCCTGCTGCTGCGCAGTGGGGGTGGGACCACCACCGCCGAGACCGAGGAAACCTTGACAATCCCCCAACCCGAGGTTGTCGAACTGCTCCTCCGGGCCGGCCCCACCTCGGCCGCGATCGACCTGGAATCCCTCTACACCCCTACCTGGTATTTCGAGTGGAGCGGCCAGCAGACGCCGGTTGCCTCGGGAGAGCCTGCACTGGGGTTCTTCTTGTTCGAGACGATCCACGCCGGTGAGCTGTCCTCGGACCTTCCCGACATGTACCTGACCATCGACGGTCAGCGCCTGGAGCCGTTTGAGGCCGCACCGGTGACCACCGCCGCTCATCACAGGGTCACACAGGTCTTCTTCGCAGCCGAACAGGATGGCGGTGGGTTGATCACAGAGGGATCCAACCGGATGGAACTCTCGGCCACCACTGAGGACGGGGTCGAGACGTCGTTCGCCTGGGATCTTCCCCTTCCGCACGGCCTCGGCGTGCTCAATACCCAGACCGCAGAGACGGGTCTGGTGGGGCCATCGCTTTCGATGGGAGCGATCCTGGCCATCTTCGGTGGCATGTTGACGGCGTTGTCGCCCTGCCTGCTGTTGCTGGCCACTTACTACTCAGCGGTTCTCAGCGGGGCCGCCGCCTCGGGTGAGACCGGAGAAGCCGCCACCCGCAAGCTGATGACGACCGGCCTCTTCTTCGTTGGAGGTTTCACCATCATCTACACCATCGGCGGTGTGTTTGCAGGGTTCGTCGGCGATTCGATCACTCGCCTGGATGGGGTGGGCGAATGGGCCAGGCCGGCCTCATTCGTGGCAGGAGTCGCGGTTGTGATCATGGGAATCCGGGTAGCCAGCCAGGCCAGGGTTCCCATGGTGTGCAAGATCCCCGGTTTCAACCGACCCGAGCAATCCGGATGGATGGGATCGGCGGTGATGGGTTCAACCTTTGCCGTCGGATGCCTCTCCTGCTTCAGCGCAACCGTCCTGTCGGCCTTGCTGCTGTATGCGGGGGCGACCGGATCACCAATCACCGGCGGTCTCATCATGCTGGTGTTCTCTGCCGGAGTCGGAGTCATGTTCATGGCCGCGGCCTGGCTGGTGGCGCAGGCAGCTCCACTCATGAAGTGGCTCGAAAGGGCCCGGCCTTACATCGGAGGCTTCAGCGCGGCGGTAATGATCTTCTTTGGGGTGCTGATGATCACCTACCAGTTCCACATCGTCACCGGCAAGATGTTCGAGCTGTGGTCCTAGACATGAGCACTGCCACCACGGAAGACGTAGTACTCAACACTCGCGCGAAACTACTGGCCAGCACCAGCGACCTCATTGAGGCAGGTAGCTACCAGTCGGCGAGCGTGCAGGCGATTTGTGAGCGCGCCGGCGTCAACAAGGGAAGCTTCTACTACTACTTCCCCTCCAAGCAAGCCCTCGTCCTGGCAATGATTGACGCCGCCTGGGAAGAAACTGTTGGTGAAGTGCTGGTGCCGGTCCTGACAGCACCCTCTCCAATCGAGGAGCGCGTCGCCCGACTATTCGATTGTATGTACGACGATCAGAAGACGCACAAGCGCACGTTCGGCAAAGCTACCGGCTGCCTGTTCGGGAGTCTGGCGGCTGAGACGAGCACGCTCGAAGAGCCGATCCGAGCTCGCTTGTCGGAGATATTCGACCAATGGGTGGGTCATCTCAACACCGCCCTCCAGCAGGCCGTCGAGCAGGACGAAGCTCCCCCGACGCTGGATACGGAAGCAACGGCGTGGATCTTGTTGGCCGGCCTGGAGGGCCTTCTGCTGTTGTCAAAAACGGCAGACGATCCAGGGATCTTGCGAAATGCCGGCGCCGAACTCATCCGGACGGTCTTCGATCTGGAGCACCTATGACAGACAATCCTGCTGCCGAGGCAAATGATCCGGCCGGCCCCGGCGGCCGACGGCTGGGAATGTTGGTCGCAGCCGCGGTAGCGGTGGTCGTGATTCCTGCCGTGATTGGAATCTTCCTTCTGCGGGATGACCCGGGGTCCACCACCGCCACAACCGCCGGCATGGGAGGCGGAGGCGGCATGGGAGGCGGAGAAGCCGTTGGAGACGGCGCCGCCACCGGAACGCCGGTGTTCGAGCTGGAAGAGATACTGGATGGAGACATCGTCATCGAGGTGGCCGCCGACTCGACCTCGGCCGTGATCAGGCTGAGCACTTCGATCGATGTCGCTTGCGCCGTGTCGTTTGGCCCTACGGAAGCCCTCGGCGGGCTTGCCACCGATACCGACATGGCAGGAGGTGGGCACCAAAACCACCAGCCGCGGCTGCTGGGCCTCGAGCCCGACACCGAGTACCTATACCGGCTACAGGGCGTGGCCGGCGACGGACGGATCTTTGCGAGCGGCTTGCGGAGCTTCACGACCGGCGCCGGAGGCGGAACCGCCACACCGGCTCCCAACATCGCGCCCGGCGCCACGATTACGGATGTGAGCTCGGAGTTCAGCGACGCTTTTGGCGCCGCCAACGCGGTCGACGGCAACCTGGCGACCGAGTGGTCGTCTGCCGGCGATGGGGATGACTCGTTCATCACCATCGACCTCGGATCGCGCGCCGAGGTGAAGGGGGTCGGGTTCCGCACCAGGGAAATGAGCGATGGAACATCGATCACAAACTCCTTCACAATCACGGTCGACGGTGGGGAAACCTTCGGACCATTCGATGCAGGACTGGGATTGGCCGTCGTGCCGATTGAGTTCGACGGGCAAGTCATTCGGTTCGATGTTGCGACGTCCACCGGCGGAAACACCGGCGCAGTTGAAGTCGAGATCTACGGCAGCTTCATCCCCGAAGTGGAGGACGAGGAAGAAGACATGTGACGGGGCTCTAGCCCTGCGCCGCCAGAAAGGCCACCAGATCGGCCAGCTCTTCGGGGCTCAGCAGCTCCCCGAAGTTGTTGGGCATCACCCGGTCGAAACACGGGCCGGCCGGACACGCCGGAGCAACAAAGGCTCTCGGATCGGTGATCGCCTCGCGGAGGTATGAGACGACGTCGGTAGCGGCTCCCGGGTATGAGCCGTCGGTGAGCCGGACCGCCACGTCGGCACCGATGGTCGTGAGAATCGGCCCGGTGTTCCCGTCCGAAATCCCCTCGAAGGTGTGGCAGGAAGTACAGGCAAATCGCGCATCGACAAACACCGCGGCACCGGTCACGGCATTGCCCGCCACAACGGCGGTGGTCGTTACGTTGGCCGTGGTGGATCGACACCCCGCCAGGAAAACAAGGGCCAGGATCGCGAACCCGACGAGTCGCCAGACTCGCGTCAATCCCATAGCGCCGGCCTCCTAGTTGCTGCTGTGTCTTCCGAGACTCTAAAGCACGTCCGGCCGGGTTCGTGAAGCTAATCGGCAGGCTCCGACGACTCCTCGACCCGGATTCGGCCGCTCAGCGCCGACAAGACGGCCGAGGTGATCAACCCGGCAGTCACCAATCCCATCGGAGTGGCGTACCCGTCGGTTATGTCGCGCAAAGTACCGATCGCGGCCGGCCCGACGGCTCCGGCAACCGACACCACCATCCACTGCGAACCCATTATTCGTCCGTAGGAGGGTCCGGAGTACCAGGACCCCATGATTGAAGCCCTGATCGGCAGCATGGCGCCGAACGCCGTCCCGAACAGCAAGAAGTGAGCAACCAGCTGCCAGGTCTGCGAACCATCGATTGAGACCGCCGCCGCGCCGGCGAGAACCAGCAGCGCCACGATCTGAATTGGAATCCCGCCCCACATCCTTGCCATGAACGGTGCGGTGAGCCGCCCGGGAAAGCTCAGCAGGCTGGCTACTGCAGCCCCCGCCGTAGCCGTCGCCAGAGCGAACCCGCCTTCCTCGAATAGGGCGATCCGGTGCAACAGGATCGCCTGGACACACAAGAACATCAGTGCCACGGAAGCTGTGTACACCACGAACCGGCGATCACTGAGGAGTCCACGCAGCGTTGTCATACGATGCTCCGCCGCCGGCTCGCCGCCCTGCCGGGCCGAGGTGCGGGCCATGAGGACCGCGGCCGGGCCTCCGACCGCCACCAGAACGCCGGCCAGCACCCTGGCCGCCGATCGCCAGCCGAGGCCGTCAATCAACGCGCTCGACAGCGGCAGAAACACCGGACCGGCCAGTCCCCCAACCAGCGTGAGGGTGGCAAGGCTGCGGGCTCTCCGCTCGGACCCGAACCATTGCTCCACGGCAATGAAGGCCGGCTCGTAGAACGTCATCGATCCGGCCGGACCAATCAGCAACCAGAAGATCACCAGTACTTGCCACGGTCGATTGGCGACAGAGAGAGCCGAGATGCCAAGTCCACCGAAGGCAACCCCGGTAACGAGGATCAGTCGGACGCCGAACCGATCGGCCCGACGGCCAACCAGGGGAGCTAGCAGGCCACCCACGAGCAAGGCCCCGCCATAACCGACCGACAAGACCGTCGTGGAAAAGGTCGATCCGGCGGCTTCCTCGGTAATCAGCACCGAGACGGCATACAGGAGTACCCCGAACGAGACCGCCACAGTCGTAGACAGAGCTAACAGCGGCACCCATCCGCTCCGGTCGAAAGTGCCGGATTCGGGTGGGTGGGTCATGGTTGGGAACCTACCGGGCGTTTCTGCCGCCGGCAATCAGATTCGAGACGCCGAACCCCGTCGATGCCAACCCGGGTTCCAGCGGGTGCTAGCTGGCGCGACGGCGGCGCTCGGCCAGCCAGCGCTTGCGGAGCCGGCGACGCTCGTCCTCGGCGTAGCCACCCCAGACTCCGGCTTCCTGGTTGGTGTTGAGGGCGTAATCCAGGCATTCCTCCTGGACGGTGCAAGTGGCGCAGATCGTCTTGGCGCGATCGATGTTGTCGAGCGCATGCCCGGTAGTTCCCACCGGGAAAAACATCTCAGGGTCCGAAGAGCGGCATGCCGAATCTTCCTGCCACTGCCCTCTTTCGGCCGCGATCGCCATTCCCTCCGCCTCCTAATCAATCTCGCCGGCAGATGTGATTTCGTTCACAATATGCCCAAAAAAACAATCCCCCCGGGACTCGTCTCACCGTATCGCGTGGGTGGCTGGGAACCAAAGGGTATTTTTCGCGCTCGCTCCCTGACCTGCTCGACTCCTCCGGTACTCTGTCACCCATGACCATCAAAGAGGAGCTGGGTGCCGAGCTGAAAGAGGCACTAAAGACCGGGGACCGCAACCGCAAGGACGTCATCCGGGCGATTGAGACCGAGGTTTCTCGCGCCAAAGCAGAGCCGGGTTTCGAGGGTGACGTCAACGATGACCTGTATCGCACCGTCATCGGCTCATACGTCAAGAAGATGACCAAGGCCCGCCGGGAGTACGACGACCTCGGTGAGCGGGGCGAGGAGATGGCGCTCAAACTGGCATACGAAACCGACTATCTGGCACGCTGGCTGCCCACCCTGCTTGATGAAACAGGCACCAGGGAGCTGGTGTATCAGGCGATCACCGAGCTGAGCGTTGAGGATCCGAAACGAGCCGGGCAGGTAGTAGGCCACATCATGAAGAGCCACCGCGATGAGGTCGACGGCGGCCTGGTCAACCGATTGGTGCGCGAAGCACTGGGGGCCTGACGGGCCGCCGGGGCCCGAGACATGGCAAGTCTGCCGATGTACCAGCCGATGCTGGCAACCAAGTGGGCGCGGCCGTTTTCTGACTCCGGGTGGGTCTTCGAAGTCAAGTGGGACGGGGTGCGGGCGGTGGCCGCCTGGAACGGCGAGTCGCTGACTGTGCGGAGCCGCTCAGGGCGCGTAATCACCGATGCCTACCCGGAGCTCGACCTACTGGCTGGCCGGCCGGCTTGCATTCTGGACGGGGAAATAGTCGCTCTCGACGAGGGCGGCCGCCCATCATTCGGCCTGCTCCAACAACGGATGAACCTGCGAGCGGCAGCCGGGATCGGGGACCTGCCACCCGTTTCCTTCATGGCCTTCGACCTGCTCTTCCTGGAAACACCGATCATCGAGAAGCCGTGGACGGCGCGCAGGCGCCACCTGTCGGAACTCGGCCTACCTGCCCCCTTCCAGGTGCCCGAGCCGGTCATCGGCGAGGGTGAAGCTCTCTGGACGGGCATCGTGGAGCAGCAACTCGAGGGCATGGTCGGCAAACGCATGAACTCGGCCTACGCCCCAGGGACCCGCTCGGCTGCCTGGCGCAAGGTGGGCCGGGTGGATCAGGTGAGGGCCGTCGTCGGAGGCTACCTGCCGGGCGAAGGCTCCCGGGAGTCCAGCTTCGGCTCACTCCTGCTCGGTCTGGCCCATGGAGACAGCCTTCGATACATCGGCTCGGTCGGCAGTGGATTCAACGCCGCCACCCTCCGCGCCATTCGGCAGGCCCTTGACGAGATGACCACCGACACCTCCCCGTTTGAGCCGGGGACGGAGCTCGACCGAAAGGCCGTGTTTGTCGATCCGCAACTAACCGCGCTGGTGGAGTTCAAAGAGTGGACGCGGGCCGGCCGGCTGCGAGCCCCCTCGTTCAAGGGCTTCACCGACGACGATTGGAAGGCGGCTACGTGGGAGGTTGAGGGACCACGAGCACCGAGAACGGAATCCGGGCCAGCTCCTCCTCTTGATGGCTGACTCTGAACACGTAGCCCTGCTCGTGGGGAAAACGCAGATCAAAGAACGGGATGGCCAACGGGACAACGCTGCGCTGACCGGGCCGATGGGCGAGAGCCTCTCCCACCCGGAGGGTTCCCGATGCCCGCGGCCCCAGAGGCTGCATGTCTTCATCCATCAGGGTGACCTCAATCGAGAGCGGGGTCTCACGCTCCCCCGGATTGACTTCGGCCACCATCACCACCGCCAGCGCCTTGTGCATCGCCGGAACCGACCGGGTGCGGATCGTGTCGAAACCGCCCCCAAGAATGAATAACTTGCCGGCGTGAACCTGCGCTGAGTCGGCCAGCATGGCCGACGTGATCCTCATCCCGCCTTCTTCTTGGCTTTGGTCGCTTCCACACTGGCCTTGAGGGCGTCGAGCAGATCAACAACCTTGGTCGGCTCGGGACTCTCCGGAGCCACAATCTCCTCGCCATCAACCTTGGCCTGGGCCATTGCCTCCACCGCTTCCCGACTGGCATCGTTCCACATGGTGGGGTCGAAGGTGGCGGTCAGGTTCTCGATGATCATGGCCGCCATCTTCAGTTCTTCCTCTGAAGGATTCACTTCCTCCTCGAGGCTCTCGAACGCCGGCTCCCGCACCTCGTCTGGCCACCACATCGTCTCCAGAACCAGCACATCATCCTCGGCCCGCAGCGTCGATACATACTCACGCTCCCGGATGGCCACCTTGGCGATTCCGACCTTGTTCTCGGCCTTCAGGGAGTTGAGGAGGATCTTGTAGGCCTTTACCCCGCCCTTCTCCGGTGCCAGGTAATAGGACTTCTTGAAGTAGATGGGGTCGATCTCGTCCTGGCCGACGAACTGAACAACGTCGACCGTGCCAGACAGGGCCTTACCGATGTTGGTGAGCTCCTCTTTGGTGAAGACGACGTACCTGCCCTTCTCGATCTCGTAGCCGCGCACAATGTCGGCGTACTCGACCTCTTCGCCGTCGGTTTCAGCCACCCGCCGATAGCGGATCGGGCTGTGGTCCCCTTTTCGAAGCTGCTTGAAAGAAGCTTTCTTGTCTTCGGTGGCGCTGTAGAGGCCGACGGGGATGGTCACGAGGCCAAACGAGATGGCCCCTTTCCAGATGGACTGCATGATGCTGCTCCTTGGATTCCGTGCGATCCCTATTGGTTCGCGAAATCGGGTGGAAGCTTACCCGTCGACCGGAGGTTGGGCACCGGGAATCGGCCACCGGGGCGGTCAAGACAAAGGAGCGTTCATGGTCCTGGCAGCGGTCTACTTCGACACGATCGATCCGGATGGTTTCTGGAGGCCATCGGCGGGACCGGAGCGCTCTTCGAGGACGTGCAGGGTTTCAAAGGCTTCCAGCTGCGGCGGGGCGTCGAGGACAACAATCGCTTCCTGCTCACCGTCGACTGGGACTCGGTTGAGGACCATCAGGCCTGGCAGGCCGCCCACGTCGAGGAGTTTCTGGGCGTCGCGGGTCCCCACATCGAGGGTCTTCGGACATCAAGCACTTCCCGTAAGTTCGTGGGGTGGGTTGTCAACCGCCACCGCCGGGAAAGAGTCTGAGTTAGCGAAGGCCGACTGAGCGGGTCTGTTCGCCTTCTACGTGAACGTAAGCGATCTTGCCGACGGCGATGCCGTACCGGCCCCGCTCGGGGTCCTCAACCCACATCAGGGCAGCTGAGGACTCGATCGCCGCTTCCAACTCCTTGACGAAATCGTCGACATCTTCGACATCAATGTCAATATCGGTGCCGGTGTCGGCCAGTCCAATCCTCACTCGCATACGGTCTCCTGGGCTCGGTTAGTTGATGATCAATTCGGGATGGGAACGCAGGCGGGGTCGCAGCTCCTCCACTCGCTCTGCCAACAAGCGAAAGGCGGCCGCCGCATCGCTGTCGGGCGCCGCCACGCTGACAGGGATCCCCGCATCTGCCCCTTCGCGCATCGCCGGTACCAGCGGCACCTGGCCAAGCAGCGGGACTTCCAGCTCATCGGCCAGCAGCTGCCCGCCGCCCTCGCCGAAGAGCTGATAGCGCTTGCCATCGTCGCCGGTGAACCAGGCCATGTTCTCGACCACACCGAGGATCTCCTGATTGACCTTGTTGGACATAAGGGCGGCCCGCTTCGCCACCCGCTGGGCGGTCGGCTGAGGAGTTGTTACCACCAGCGCCTGGGCACGGGGTAGGAACTGGCTCATCGAGATGGCGATGTCCCCGGTGCCGGGCGGCATATCGATAAGCAAATAGTCGATGTCGCCCCAGTAGGCGTCGACCAGGAACTGCTCGAGGGCTTTGTGCAGCATCGGGCCTCGCCAGATGACCGCCTGATCGGGACTGACAAAGTAATCCATGGAAATGGCCCGGACTCCGTGAGCTTCGGGCGGCATGATCATCTGGTCGACAACGGTGGGAGGCCGGTCGATCCCCAGCATCTTCGGAATAGAGAATCCCCACACGTCGGCATCGATAATCCCGACAGTCTTGCCACCGGCAGAAAGCGCAACTCCCAGATTGGTGGTAACCGACGACTTGCCCACTCCACCCTTGCCGCTGGCGATGGTGAGGACCCGGGTGCGGGGGGAGATGGTCACCTCACGGGAATCAGCGGCGCCGCCTTTGAGAGTGGCTGTGAGCTGGGCGCGCTCATCGTCGGTCATGACCGTGAAGCCGACGTCGACGGCGCCAACCCCGTCCACCGACTGGGCGGCGCGGACTACATCGCCCTCCAGCTTGTCCTTGAGGGGACAGCCGGCGACCGTGAGAGCTACCAGCACATTGACCGAGCCGTCCGGGGTGATGTCGAGCTCTTTGAGCATGTTCAACTCGGCGATCGTCTTGTGTATCTCCGGGTCCTCGACCTGCCCGATGGCAGTGCGGAGGGCAGCTTCATCAATCATGCGGTCCTCGAGTGGCGGAGGGGAAGTGTAGTTAACGGTGGCCACTTGCCGGCCGGCGGTCTCTAGCATCGTTCCCATGACCAACGCAGCCATCGACACCGTCATCGTCTTCGCCGATGACCTCCAGCAGCTCTCATCCTTCTATGTGCAAGCCCTGCGGGCCGACCCGAATGAGGTCGTCGACGAGGACGGCCACGTCGGATTCGAACTGGGCGACATCTACCTGGGCTTCGACCAGTCCGACGGCAGCCACCAGCACCCCGGGGCCGTCAGCTTCTGGGTTCGGGTGGATGATCTGGACGCCACCTACGCGAGGTGCCTGGGGCTAGGAGCCACGTCGGTGATCGAGCCGGTGTGGCGGCCCTGGGGCGATCGCCTGGCGGCAGTCAAGGATCTGGAAGGCAACGTCCTCGGTCTCAGTCTGCGACGGGACCCGGAGACGGCCGACGAGGAGTAACCGCCGGCTCAACCCTCGTTCAGCGTGGCGGTAGCTTCGGCCAGAATCGCCTCGCACTCCGGGAACTGACGGAACGTTCTGAACGGAATGGGCGGCTGGGGCTGGTCGGGGACGTCGGCCAACTGCAGCCACCAGAACTCGACCGTGTGCCAGCCGTCCAGCTTGAAACCCGAGTTGGGGAAAGAGCCCGCCAAATGGAAGCCCACGGATTCGTGAAACATGATGCTGGCGTCGTTGGGCACCGTGATGGCTGCCAGCGCGTTCACGTAGCCCTGGGCTGCCAGTAGCCGGGTAAGAGCCGTGTACATGGCGCTGCCGACGCCCTTCCCCTGGATTCCGTCTTTGACGAAGACCGTGATCTCGACGTCCCAGTCGTAGGCCGGCCGGGACCGCCAGCGGCGGGCGTACACGTAACTGATGACTTCCCCGTCGCGGTCGGCGACGATGTAGGGGTAGGTGATGAGCGTTTCGTCGATGCGGCGAACAATCTCATCAACCGCCGGGACCTCAGTCTCGAAGGAAGTCGGGAGCTCGGCGACTGCCGGGGCGTAGATGGCGTGAATCTGTGGCCCGTCGAAAGCGCTGGCAATGCGGATCTTGGTAGGCATAGCGGGATCGTAGCTTCACCAAATCTTGGCTTGAGTTTCGGCATCGCGGACCATGGGGGATTCTTCGCTCAGGTCGAAGGCGGTAGCAAACTCGGGCATGTTGCCGACCGTTCCGTTGCAGCGAAAGGGCGGCGGCGAGTGCGGGTCCGTCTGGACCCGCAGCCGCAGACTTTCGTCGGTGTTGTTGGCCCGCCAGTTGCGGGCAAAGGCGAGGAAGAAGCGCTGCTCGGGGGTCAGGCCGGCTACGTCTGCCCGTCCGTCCCGGTCAAGTGCCTTCTGCAACGCACGATGGGCGATGGTGAGACCACCCAGGTCGGCGATGTTCTCCCCCAGAGTGAGCTCACCATTCACGTGGAGGCCTTCCAGCGGCTGATAGGCATCGAATTGCTTCACAAGGACCGCGGCCCGGTCTTCGAACTCCGTGCGGTCCTCATCGGTCCACCAGTTGGCGAAGTGGCCATCGGCGTCGAAGCGACTGCCCTTGTCGTCGAATCCGTGGGTTATCTCGTGGCCGATGACGGCTCCGATGCCGCCGTAGTTGACGGCGTCGTCGGCTTCCGCGGAGAAGAACGGCGGCTGAAGGATTCCGGCCGGGAACACGATCTCGGTCCGGAGGGGGTGAAAATAGGCGTTCACTGCGTGGGCGCCCATCTCCCACTCGTGAGGATCGACAGGCCTGTGCAATCCGCCCAGACGGCGATGGAACTCGAAGCTGCGGGCCTGGAATCGAAGAGTGGCCCACGGAGCATCGTCTTCGAGGACCAGGCCCGAGTGGTCGCGCCAGACGTCTGGATAGCCGAGTTTGGTGGTGAATGCTGCCAATTTGGCCAACGCCTCTTGCCGGGTGGCATCCCCCATCCATGGAACCGACTCAATCGACTCGCGCATCGCCTCCAGCAGGTCGGTGACCAGTTCCTCGATCCGTGCTTTCGCTTCGGGCGGGAAGGCCGCCGTGACGTAGAGCTGGGCGACCACCTGGGGTATCTCGCCGGAGGCGGCGGACAACACCCGCTGCCACCGATCTCTCTGACGCCTCTGGCCTCCGAGTCGGCGGCCGTAGAAGTCGAACGACTCGTCCTCGAACGCCGCCGGCAGTGCAGAAGCGGAAGCGCTGAGGAGCCGCCAGCCGGCGTACCGGCGGAGAGTGGCGGGATCGGTATCACCGAGGATGGAAGCAGCCGCACTCAGGAAGTCGGGGTTGGAGACGTTGACGGATTCAATGCCGGTGGCGCCCACCGCCTCTACGAAAGGCACCAACCCGAAACCGGGCATTAGACCGGGGAGCTGGTCGGCGCCGAAGCGGTTGAAGGTGAGATCCGGATCCCGCTGCTGAGTAGCGGTATGGGCAGCCCCGGCGAGGGCGGTTTCCAGCTCGAGGATGGCGGCAGCCGCCGCTGAAGGGTCGTCGTCTCCGGCCAGACCCAGCATGGCGCCGACATGCTTCACATAGGCCTGCCGGGTCTCGACGGTTTCCTCGTCGTCGCGGAAGTAGTAGTCGCGCTCGGGCAGCCCCATTCCGGACTGCCCGATGTAGAGGAGATTGCGGTCGCTGCTCTCGAAGTCGGGGGCAACGCCGGCCCCCACCGGCATCGTCACCCCGAACGGGAGAAGCCCAGCAGCAACGCGGCGAAGGTCGGCGGCCCCCTCAATATGGTCGATTCGGTCCAAATGGCTCTTGAAGGGTCCTAACCCCGCGGCATTGATGGCCTCGACGTCCATGCCGGACCGGTAGTAGGCGCCCGCCCAATGCCGGGGAGTGTCAGGAGGGCCGGGATCCTCCGCTGCTTCTTCGAGAAGGGACCGGAGGAGCTCCTCGTTGCGGACGCGCACCTCCTCGAAGGCACTCCAGCGCGCGTAGTCATCGGGCACCGGGTTGGCCTCGCGCCAGCCCCCATTGGCGTACTGGTAGAAGTCGACGCCGGGCTCAGTCGACGGGTCCATGTCGTCAACGCTGAAGACGTGGTCTTCGGGTGCGGGGATCGGGGGTGTGGCCATCGAGGGGGGAGGGTAACAATCAACACCCTTCGGCGATCTGACCCTCCTACCGCTGACCCTTCGGCTCAGCCGTACCTTCCCCCCGACCTTCGGTCGGGGGGGGACTGACAAACGATGGCTCTATTCTTGTTTCGGATCCACCAGGAGAGCTTTGATGAGTCACGACCCGTTTGGCGCCCGCGCCACCCTCGCCACTCCGCTGGGAGAGCGCACGATCTACCGGCTTGATGCCCTATCCAGGCTCGCCAATATTGACTCTCTGCCATACACGATGAAGGTGCTGCTTGAGGCGGTGTTGCGCCAGCACGACGGGCGAATCGTCACCGATTCGGACGTCGAAGCGCTGGCCTCCTACGACGCCACCGCGGTGGCCGAGACCGAGATAGCTTTCACCCCCGGCCGGGTGGTTTTGCAGGACTTCACCGGAGTGCCCGCCGTGGTGGACCTGGCAGCGATGCGGGAGGCGGTAGTCCGGATGACGGGTGACAAGGCCAGCGCCCAGAAGGTCAATCCGCTGGTTCCATGTGACCTCGTCATCGACCATTCGGTGCAGGTTGACGCCTTCAACTCGGGCATGGCCTTGCTGATCAACTCGGAAAAGGAGTTCGAACGCAATCAGGAACGGTACGAGTTCCTGAAGTGGGGCCAATCGGCCCTCGACAACTTCCGGGTGGTCCCGCCTGCCACCGGGATCGTGCACCAGGTGAACCTGGAGTACCTGGCCAAGGTGGCGTGGGACGACGGAGTCAACCTGTACCCCGACAGCCTGGTCGGGACCGACAGCCACACCACCATGATCAACGGCATCGGCGTACTGGGCTGGGGCGTGGGCGGGATCGAAGCCGAGGCGGTGATGGTCGGCCAACCGATCTACATGCTGATTCCACAGGTCGTCGGTTTCAAACTGGACGGCCGCCTGCCCGAGGGAGCAACCGCCACCGACCTGGTGCTGAGGGTCACCCAGATGCTGCGCGAACACGGAGTGGTCGGCAAGTTCGTGGAGTTCCATGGCTCCGGTCTAGAGCACATGCCGCTGGCCAACCGGGCCACCCTCGCCAACATGGCACCCGAGTACGGGGCCACCGTCGGGTTCTTCCCGGTCGACGAGCAGACCATCAAGTACATGCATCTGACCGGCCGCGACGAGAAGCTCATCGAGACAGTTGAGCAGTACTACCGCGAGCAAGGCATGTGGCGGGACGAGTCGCGTTCCATCACCTACAGCTCAAACCTCGAACTCGACCTCTCAACCGTGGAGCCGGCGCTGGCCGGACCCAAGCGGCCGCAGGACCGCATCAACCTTTCCGGCATGAAGGAGCAGTGGCGCCAGGATCTGGTGGACACCTTCGGCAAGTCCGGATCCGGCGGCCCGGGCACGGTCATCGAATGGGAGGACGAGGGCGGCCCGGTAATGGAGGAAGCGGCCGACGAGCCGCGGGCCACCGTCAGCTACGACGGCAACACCTTCGACATGAATCACGGCGACGTGGTGATAGCCGCCATCACCAGCTGCACCAACACATCCAATCCGGACGTGATGGTGGGCGCCGGGTTGGTGGCCCGCAAAGCTCGGGAGCGGGGACTCACCCGCAAGCCCTGGGTCAAGACCTCGTTTGCTCCCGGCTCAAAAGTTGTCACCGAGTACCTGCAGGAGGCAGACCTGATGGGCGATCTAGAGGCGACCGGGTTCTACCTGGTCGGATACGGCTGCACCACCTGCATCGGCAACAGCGGACCCCTCCCCAGCGAGATCAGCGCAGGCATCCACGAGCACGATCTGGTGGCAGCGTCGGTGCTGTCGGGCAATCGCAACTTCGAGGGCCGCATCTCCCCCGACGTGCGCGCCAACTACCTGGCCTCGCCCCCGCTGGTGGTTGCCTACGCCCTGGCCGGTACCGTCAACATCGACCTCACCACCGACCCCATCGGAACCGGCTCGGATGGCAACCCGGTCTATCTGCGGGACATCTGGCCGACTCAGGCCGAGATCGACGAGATTGTCTCGGGTACGGTGACCCGCCGGCAGTTCATTGAGCAATACGCCCACGTCTTCGAAGGATCGGATGAGTGGAGGGAGATCGAGACCAGCGGCGGGGCCCTGTTCGGATGGGACGATGCCAGCACCTATATCCAGGAGCCCCTCTTCTTCGAAGGTCTCACCCTGGAGACCTCACCTATCCAGCCGATTCTGGGGGCCAGGGCGCTGGTGAAAGTCGGGCACTCGGTGACCACCGACCACATCTCACCGGCCGGTGCCATTGCCGAGAAGTCACCGGCCGGCCAATACCTGATTGACCACGGGGTGGAGCGAGCGATGTTCAACAGCTACGGCTCCCGGCGCGGCAACGACAGAGTGATGACGCGAGGCACCTTCGCCAACATCCGGGTTCGCAACCAGCTGGCCCCCGACACCGAAGGCGGATACACGACCGACTTCACCGACGGAGAAGTGAAGACGGTGTACGAAGCCAGCCTCAACTACAAGGCAGCGGGCATCCCACTGGTGGTGCTGGGGGGGCAGGATTACGGCATGGGCAGCTCTCGCGACTGGGCGGCCAAAGGGACCTTTGAGCTGGGAGTGCGGGCCGTGATCGCCCAGAGCTTCGAGAGGATCCACCGTTCCAACCTGATCGGGTTCGGGGTACTGCCGCTGACGTTCCAGCCGGGAGACAACGCCGACACCTACGGGCTCGACGGCACCGAGACCTTCGAGATCGAGATCGACGACGACCTCCAGCCTCGCCAGGCCGTCCTGGTGAGAGCCACCAAGCCGGACGGTATGGAGATCGAGGTCAAGACGATGTGCCGGATCGACACCCCGGTCGAGGTCGATTACTACCGCAACGGCGGAATCCTCCACACCGTGCTGCGGCGGATGGCGGCTGAGTAGAGCGAGCGAAGCTCGCTCTACTCAGCTGGCGAGTTTGCCCCGCAAACTCGTGGCCCCGGCTAGTCGATCGGGCAAAGCTCGCTCTACTCAGCTGGCGAGTTTGCCCCGCAAACTCGTGGCCCCGGCTAGTCGATCGGGCGAAGCTCGCTCTACTCAGCTGGCGAGTTTGCCCCGCAAACTCGTGGCCCCGGCTAGTCGAGCGGGAGCAACGGGCGAGGTTCGCTCAGCGCTCAACCAAGACCAGATTCGCCAAGGTCGGTTTCGCGCTCTGGTGTTACCGTGTAGGTATGACCACCGACGTGACTCCCGATCCGGACGTGGATCAAACTCCGGCACCCAGCCTGGAAGAGCTGAAGGCACGCCTGAAGGAAGTCACCAAGGAGCGCAACCGGTTACGCGCCCAGATCGCCCAGGACGAGCCGTTGCGACCCTTCCAGGTGGAACTACTCAAGCTGCAGCACCACCTGGAGATGCAGAAGACCCCGATGATCGTGCTATTCGATGGACGGGATGCCTCTGGCAAGGGTGGCACGATCCGGCGCATCACCCGCTACATGAACGAGAAACGGTACCGGGTGGTAGCTCTCGGCAAGCCAAGCCACGATCAGCGCACCCAGTGGTATTTCCAGCGGTATGTCTCCAACTTCCCCACCGGTGGCGAAGCCGTGCTGTTCGACCGATCCTGGTACAACCGGGCCCTGGTTGAGCCGGTGCTCGGATTCTGCAGCAAGACCCAGTACCGCGACTTCCTGAAGGGAGTAGTCGGGTTCGAGAAAGACCTGGTCCGGCAGGGAACCGTCCTGGTCAAGCTGTACTTCAGCGTGGACAAGGACGTTCAAGCTCAACGCTTCGACCGCCGTGAGACCGATCCCCTCCGTCAGTGGAAGCTGAGCGAAGTGGACCGCCAGGCCCAGGAGTACTGGAATGACTTCACTGAGATGAAGCATCGGATGCTGGAGCGGACCTCCACTCCCCAGGCCCCCTGGACGATCATCCGGTCCAACAGCAAGCCCAAGGCTCGTCTCAATGCGATGAAGGTGATCCTCAATTCGGTCGACTATGAAGGCCGTGACCGGTCGCTCGACTTCACGCCGGATCCGAAGACCGTCATCTCCGGCGACGACGAGTTGGCCCGCATGGACCGGGAGCGGGACGAGCTGGGGCGCTCGATTCATTAGGTCTCACCGGACCAGGTGCCCGCAAAAGACGGCCGCAGATATCTAGCCTGGCGCAAATGACAGCCGCTCGAGTTATAACCATCGATGGGGGACCCCTCAGCTTCCAGGATGTCGTCGACGCCGCCCACGGTGGCATCGAGGTTCAACTCAGCGAGTCCGTGCCCGGCCGCATGGCACCCGCCCGGGCTGTGGTTGAAGAGGCCGTAGCCGAGGGACGAACCGTCTACGGGATCACCACCGGCTTCGGCGCCCTCGCCAACACCCGGATCGACCCGGGCGAAGCCGAGACATTGCAGGTGCGGCTACTGCGCAGTCACGCAGCCGGGGTGGGCGATCCGCTACCACCGCCGATCGTGAGGGCCATGCTGTTGCTGCGGGCGCGCACCTTGTCGCAGGGCCATTCGGGCGTCCGGCCGGTGGTGGTCGAGCAAATCCTCGAGCTGCTCAACCGGGATTTGCTCCCGGTGGTCCCGGGCCAGGGCTCGGTCGGCGCCTCCGGTGATCTCGCTCCTTTTGCCCATCTCGCCCTCCCGCTCATCGGCGAGGGGGAACTGATGGTCGACGGCGATCGTCGGCCGTCCGCCGAGGCCCTGGCCGGGGCGGGAATCAAGCCGCTGGTTCTCCGGGCCAAGGAGGGACTGAGCCTGCTGAACGGGACCGAGGGCATGCTCTCCTACGGAGTCATCAGCTTGCATCGGGCTCGCCGGCTGGTGGCGGCAGCCGATCTGGCATGTGCCATGTCAGTCGGAGCCCTGATGGGTAGCGCCCGCCCCTTCCGCGCCGATATTCACGCCCTGCGGCCCCACCCGGGACAGGTTGAGTCGGCGGAGATCATTGCCGACTTGATCAAGGGCTCGGCCATCGAAGCCAGCCATCACGATGACTTTATGCATGCTGTCCAGGATGCCTACAGCCTGCGGTGTGCCCCCCAGGTCCACGGAGCAACCCGCGACGCCCTCACTTATGCCGCCTCGGCGTTCGAGGTTGAGCTGGGGTCGGTGGTGGACAATCCGATCGTGCTGGCCGACAGCCACGAAGTCATCTCGGCCGGCAATTTCCACGGCCAGCCGCTGGCACTGGCAATGGACATGATGGCGATCGCGGTGACCGAACTCGGCAGCATCTCGGAGCGACGCACCGACCGGCTGCTGGATCCCGGTCACTCCTCCGGACTGCCGGCCTTCCTGTCGCCTCAGCCGGGAATCAACAGCGGGTACATGCTCAGCCAGTACACAGCCGCCTCACTCGTGGCCGAGAACCGGGTCCTGAGCCACCCGGCCTCCGTTGAATCGATCCCCACATCGGGCAGTCAGGAAGACCATGTGAGCATGGGGTGGGGGGCGGCACGCAAGCTGTGGGATGTGCTGATGAACACCCGGCGGGTGCTGGCCATCGAAATCCTGTGCGCCGCCCAGGGCCTGGAGTACCGCAAGCCGCTACTGCCTTCTCCCCGGGTACAAGCAGTCGTTGAGCACATCCGCCAAACTGTCCCGGTTTTGGCTGACGACCGCGTGATAGCAGGTGAGATCGAGGACGTGGCGGGGATGGTGGCCACGGGTGAACTGCTGAAAGCTGCCGGGATCGAGTAACCCGTCCCCGGTAGCCTGGCCGAAGAAACGAGAAGAGGAGGACGGGGTGGACCCGATCCATGCTCCGCAAGGAACTGAGCTGACTACCAAAGGTTGGCTGCAGGAAGCCGCCCTCCGCTGCCTCATGAACAATCTCGATCCGGCTGTGGCAGAGAACCCCGATGAGCTGGTGGTCTATGGCGGGCGGGGCAAGGCTGCCCGCGACTGGGATTCGTACCACGCCATCGTCCGGTCGCTCAAGGCTCTCGAAGACGACGAGACGCTACTGGTCCAATCCGGCAAGCCGGTGGGTGTCTTTCGCACGCACCCGATGGCGCCCCGGGTACTGATCGCCAACAGTCTGCTGGTACCCGACTGGGCGGATTGGGAGACCTTCTGGGAGCTGGAAGCCGAAGGCCTGATGATGTACGGCCAGATGACCGCCGGTTCCTGGATCTACATCGGGACACAGGGGATCCTGCAGGGCACCTACCAGACCTTCCTCGCCATCGCCGAGCGCTCGTACGGCGGCAGTCTGCGCAACACCATCACCCTCACCGCCGGGCTGGGCGGAATGGGCGGGGCCCAGCCGCTGGCAGTGACAATGAACCAGGGAGTGGCACTGTGCGTCGACGTCGATCCGACCAGGATCGAACGAAGGCTGGAGACCCGGTATCTCGATGAGTGGGCCGACAACCTGGACGCCGCCGTCGATCGGGCCTTGGCTGCCAGGGAGGCAGGCCAAGCGATCTCCATCGGAGTGCTCGGCAACGCAGCCGAGATCTTCCCCGAGCTACTCGAGCGCGGGGTGGCCATCGACATCGTGACCGATCAGACTTCTGCCCACGATCCGCTCAATGGATACATCCCGGTCGGATACGACCTGGAGGCGGCAGCCGAATTGCGCCAAGACCGGACCGCCTACATCAAGGCCTCCCGGGGATCCATGGCCCGTCATTGTGAGGCGATGGTCGGGTTTCAGGACGCAGGCGCCGAGGTGTTCGACTACGGCAACAACCTCCGGGGAGAGGCAGAGGCCGGCGGCTTCACCCGAGCCTTCGAGTACCCCGGCTTCGTACCCGCCTACATCCGCGATTTGTTCTGCGAAGGGCTGGGGCCGTTCCGCTGGATAGCACTGTCGGGAGACCCGGCCGACATCGAAGCCACCGACAAGGCCCTGCTCGAGTTATTCCCAGAGAACGAAGGCCTGGCCCGCTGGCTGCACATGGCCAGGGAACAGGTCGAGTTTCAGGGCCTGCCGGCCCGCATCTGCTGGCTCGGTTACGGGGAACGGCACCAGGCCGGGCTGGCCTTCAACGACCTGGTGGCTTCCGGAGCCGTCAGCGCCCCCATCGTCATCGGGCGCGACCACCTGGACTCGGGTTCGGTTGCCTCGCCGTACCGGGAGACCGAAGCGATGCAAGATGGGTCGGATGCAGTGGCGGACTGGCCGATACTCAACGCCCTCCTCAATACCGCCTCCGGCGCGGCTTGGGTGGCGGTTCATCATGGAGGCGGCGTCGGTATCGGCAAGTCAATCCACGCAGGCGCCCAGGTGGTAGCGGACGGCACTCCTGAGGCAGCGGCCCGACTGGAGCGGGTCCTGACCAACGATCCCGGTATGGGTGTCATCCGCCACGCCGACGCCGGCTACGAACGAGCCATCGAAGTGGCGGCGGACCGGGGAGTACGCATCCCGATGCGCGAGTAGATGAGGGTCTCCTCTCAAAACAACCGACCCTGGAGGGCCCGGTGACCGACCTGCTGCTAACCGGCATCGGCCAACTGGTCACAAATGATCCCGACCGTGAAGGGCTGCTGGGAGTCGTCGACGATGCGGCGGTTGCCATCAAGGACGGCCGGGTCGCCTGGGTGGGGCCCGCCGACGGCCTGCTCCGCGAGTTCCGGCAGCTTCCGGAGATCGACTGCGATGGGAGAGCGATCATCCCCGGCTTCGTCGACAGCCACACTCACCTGGTGTTCGGCGGCAACCGGGCCGATGAGTTCGCTCGCCGGCTGCGAGGCGAGAGCTACGAGGACATCATGGCCGCGGGCGGAGGGATTCAGAGCACGGTGACCGCCACCCGCAACACCAGCACCTCCAGCCTCGTCACCGACGCAGTCCGGAGAGCCAGGCGAATGCTGGGCACAGGCACCACAACCGTGGAAGTGAAATCCGGATACGGCCTTGATCTGGAGACAGAGCTGCGCATGCTGGAAGTGGCAGCCGCAATCCCCGACCTGGTTCCGATCGACGTGGTGGCGACGTTTCTGGGCGCTCACGTTGTTCCCTCCGACTACCGAGACGATCGCGAGGCCTACGTGCAGGAAGTCATCGAGGAGATGCTGCCGGCAGCCGCCGGCCACGCCGATTTCTGTGACGTGTTCTGTGACAACGGCGCCTTCAGCGTCGACGAGGCACGTCGGATCCTCGCCGCCGCGTCGCGCCACGGAATGGAGTCGCGCCTCCACGCCAACCAGATGGCTCACTCCGGCGGTGCCGCCCTCGCCGCCGAAATCGGGGCGGTGACTGCCGACCACCTCGATCACATCACCGATTCCGATGTTGCAGGCCTGCAGGCAGCCGGGACGGTGGCGGTGCTGTTCCCGACTGTGTCTCTGTCACTGCAACTCGCCCCTCCACCCGCCCGGCGCCTGTGGGATGGCGGGGTTCCGGTTGCCATCGCCACCGACTGCAACCCCGGGACCAGCTACGTAGAGAACATGCAGCTGGTCGTCGCGGCAGCCACTCTCACGTCGGCCCTGACGCCGGAGGAGTCGCTGTGGGCGGCCACCCGGGGAGGAGCGAGGGCGTTGCGGAAGGACGATCGGGGATGGATCGTCCCCGGCGCCGCCGCCGATCTGGTCATGCTGGAAGCCAACGGCTACGTGGAGATCCCCTACCGCCCCGGCACCGACCTGGTGAGGATGGTGATCAAAGGCGGCGATGCGGTTGTTTCCTAGTCGCATCCCCCACGTCCCATGTCCCGCCTCGACGGCCGACTGACAACCGCTCTAGCCTCGTTGCCATGAAGAACCTGCGGTCACTGGCGTTGCCCCTCCTCGTGTTGCTGGCGTCCATCGCTGTGATGGTTGTTGTGGCGGCGGTAGCGGGGGCGTTCACCAACGGCTGGGCGGCGTTGGGATTGTTCAGCGGACTGGGAGCGGCCTGGCTGGGGTGGCGGCTGAGCCGGACCTGGGTGCCGGGCAAGACCGTGTTGGAGATCGACTTCGACCGCGGGATCGTCGAACGGGTTCCCGACTCGCCGTTGGCCCGCGCTCAGACGGCTAAGGCATACCCGCTCCGTGACCTGGTCGATGCGCTCGAACGGGCGGCAGAAGACAAGAGGGTGAGGGGACTGGTAGCCCGGGTGGGCGGATCAGATCCCGGGGTGGCCCGTGCTCAAGAGATAGCCGACGCGATCACAGCGTTCGCCAGGACCGGCAAGCCGGCGGTCGCCTTTGCCGAGACCTTCGGTGAGCTGCAATCGGGCTCACTGCCGGCCATGCTGATCGCCTCCTCGTTCGGGGAGCTGTACTTGCAGCCGGCCGGCGAGTTGGGAATCACCGGCATCGTGCGGCGCAAGTTCTATCTGCGGGGACTGCTCGACAAGCTGGGCGTCAAGCCCCTGCTGGACCATCGTCACGAGTTCAAGGCCGCTAAGTACGTGCTGACCGAGACCGAGATGGTGCCACCGGACAGGGAAGCGACCACCAAATACACGGGGGCCCAGTTCGAGCAGCTGGTGGTGGGCATCGCAGCGGGCCGGGGATTGGAAGCCTGTATCGCCAGGGCGCTGATCGACCGGGCCCCGCTCCTGGCCGCCGACGCCAGGGAAGCCGGCCTGGTCGACGACCTCTTATACCGGGACCAGGTCTACAGCCGCGTCCGTGAGGATTGGGGGTCCGGAGCCCGCACCCTCGACATTGCCACCTACCTGAAGCGTGCCAAGCGCCTTCATCGGCGAGGTCCCACCGTCGCGATCATCTACGGGACGGGAACGGTCGCACAGGGAACGTCCAGATTCGACCCATTAACAAGATCAGCCTCGATGGGGTTGGATGACATTGTGAAAGCATTCCGGTCGGCCATTGACAACAAGCGGGTCAAGGCGATCGTTTTTCGGATCGACAGTCCGGGCGGGTCGGCGGTTGCTTCAGAATCCATCTGGCGCGCCACCCAGCAGGCTATGGAAGCCGGCAAGCCGGTCATCGCTTCGATGGGCAACCTGGCCGGCTCAGGCGGCTATTACGTGGCCGCCGGCTGCACGAAGATCGTCGCCCAGCCCGGCACCCTCACGGGCTCCATCGGAGTCGTTGCCGGCAAGCTGATGACCCGCCACGCCTGGGCGAAAGCCGGCATCACCTTCGATGATGTGGCGCGGGGGGAGAATGCCCGTTTCATGAGCAGCGACTCTGAGTTCTCCGAGACTGAGAACGAGCGCTTCCAGGCCTTGCTGGACTCCATTTACGATGATTTCGTCGGGAAGGTGGCGACCGGTCGCAACAAGACGTTCGAAGAAGCCGAAGCGGTAGCCCGCGGACGGGTGTGGGCCGGCTCGGATGCTCATGAGTACGGCCTGGTGGATGAGCTCGGCGGGCTGCAAGCTGCACTGCGGCTGGCACGAGAAGAGGCCGGCCTGGGGCCGGACAAGCCGTACCGTTCAACTGTCTTCCCGAAGCCGAGGAGCCCGCTCGCAGCGCTGCTCGGATCCGACTCGAGAGACGACCAGCAAGTGCTGCTACGCGAGGCCCTGGCCGCCACCGGCTCCCTGTCTGAGATCGCCGGTGCGCTGAACGCGGCGACCGGGAACGATGTCCTGGCGATGCCCGGAATCCGGGCAGAGCTCTAGCCGACCATCCGCCCGGATCGATCGTTCAGTCGCCCCAGTAGCGCTGTTCCTGGAACGGGTCGCCGTACATGTGGTAGCCGTTGCGCTCCCAGAATCCCGGCTCATCGCGATCGAGCACACTGAAGCCCCGGGCCCATTTGACCGACTTCCAAAAGTAGAGATGGGGCACAACGAGCCTTACCGGCCAGCCGTGGTCTAGCTCCAGTTCCTCTCCCCCGAACTCGAAGGCGAAGAGGTTGTCCTCGCGCAGGAAGTCCTCCAATGGAAGGTTGGCGGTGAAACCGTGCTCCGCTCTGACCAGCACATGGGTGGCGGCAGGAGAAGGCTCGACCAGCCTGGCCACCTCGGTGGTCGGGACCCCTCTCCACTCGGTATCGAACTTGCTCCATTTGGTTACGCAGTGGATGTCGGTGGTCAGCTCGGCCGACGGCAGCGCCTTGAAATCGTCCAGGGTCCACCTGGCTTCCGCTCCGACCAGACCGTCCACGCTGAAGTCCCAATCACCCGCGTCGACATCGGGGACTACTCCGGCGTGCAGCACCGGGAACCGGTCGGTGAAGTACTGGCCGGGCGGGAGACGGGCCGGGTCGAGGCCCCGCTTCTGAAGTTCACTTGACTGCCGATCGAAGAAACCCATGGCGGCAATCTACCCTGAACCGGCTGTCTCGGGGTCTCTGGTACGGTTCCGGATATGGCGTGGCTGCTGGTCGTTCTCCTTATCTCAATCGTGATGGCACTGCTGCGCGGCGGCCGTTTCCTCAACCTCAGCGAGATCAAATTGCGGGCCTGGCCCCTGCTGATTCTCGGTTTCGGAATGCAAGCCGTGGCCGACCGGTTGCCGTCAGACGAGACCTGGTCCCATGACGTCGCCGTCACGATGATCATCCTCTCTTTCATTCCGCTGCTGGCCATCGCCTGGCTCAACCGGCACGAGGCCGGCATGTGGCTTGTCGGCCTCGGCGTGTTCATGAACTTCACCGTGATCGCCGTCAACGGAGGGATGCCGGTGCTGCCCGAAGCCGCCAGCATCGGGTTGGGCCGCGAGATCACGGCAGCCGACTTCGACGCATTGTCCAAGCATGTGCTGATGGACGAGAGCACGCGACTGGCGTTCCTGGGAGACGTGATCCCGGTGCGAATCATCCGCAACATCGTGTCGCTCGGCGATGTCTTTCTGGCCATCGGGTTGGGTGTCTTCGTAGAAGACCAGATGCGGCGCCCCGTCCGCTGGTTCAAGCACGGGCTCAATCAGTCAGGCGGGGGATCGGCCTCCAGTCGCGATACGAGCGCGATCTGATCATCAACTCGCGGCCGGAGTCGTCCGGCTTGGTACCTCACACTGATGGGCAGCAGGCAGCAGGCAGCAGGCAAGAAGATGCTGGGATCAGCCTTCTGGCTGATTGCTGACAGCTGAGAGCCGAAAGCTGTTTAGGCCGTCAGCCTTCCGCTTCGGCGCAGGACGGCACGGAGACGAGCTACCACGGCAGGGTCGTAGTCATAAGCGGTTCGACGGTGCAGTACCTCCAGCGCCTCGACCGGAGCCATCTGGTGAGTGCGGTTGGCCTTGTCATAGGCGGCTGCCACTTTGATGATTCGTGATTCGATGCCGATGGCCGGGTCGTCCTCTTCTCCGGGGCGGCGATACGGGTCTTCATGGTGTTCGACGTAGTCGGCCACCTTGGCCAGATAGGGAGCCTGGCGAATGATCTCCGCACCCCAGCGGGCCAGGTCGGCGGAGTTGGGCTCCTCGGCAGAATCCTCGACCGTGATCCGGCCGATGTCGTGAAGCAAGGCGGCGTACTCGAGCTGGGTGACATCCTCCGGATGCATCCCGATGCCTCGGGCCATTGTCGAGGCCAGCATGGCGGTGGAGGCGGCGTGTCCGTCGGGGGAAAGGCCTGCCACTTCGGGAAGCCGCGACAGAGCACGAATCATCTGGCCATAGGTCTGGCGAGTTCCGGTCAGGAGCGTGAACGACACATGGCTGATGGCGTACGGCACCACCGCTACCGGGATGGCCCACCAGCCAATGATCGGCTGCGACAACGCGAACAACCCGGCCGACGCGAACAGGCTCAACATGATCGGCCAGTCCTCTAGGGCCAGCAGCCACACGTATCGAATGGAGGCCCGCCCGACACCGATTGCACCCAGCATCCGGACAAAGGCGTCGGCGACAAACCAGGCGAAGCCAGCCGTGAGGATCACCGTAAGCTGCTGGCCCTGGCCACTCCAATTGAGCTGGTCGATGGTCCAGCTGTCGCCCACCTCGACCAACACCAGCACTCCCAGCCCCGCCAGCGACCGGAGGAAGTCGCTGCCCTTGGCACTCTCGTCGGCCCACAGCACTGTCAACAGACGTGAGACCACCAGACCAAGCGAGAAGATTGCAGCCAGAGTGGGGACACTGTCGACGAGGACCACGCCGACCAAACCTGCACCGCCGATCAGGGAGATCCGCCCTCCGCTTGGGCTGGGAACGCGGATGAGGTCGGCAGCGGCAACCAGGCCGACCCAGATCGCCAGGTTGACCGCCGAGCGTGACGAGATCGAAGCCAGGTAGAGGCCGAGCATCAGCCCGGAAAGCCAAACCAGGACGCCGACGGAGCGCGAGAGGCGATCAGGCAACGTGCACCCCCTCGGCCCGTCGCCGGGCCTCGGTCTCGTCCTCGAGAGTCGGTGATCCGTACCGCTCGCCCGTGGCGGCCAGGGCCCGCACGAAAGCCTCTACGCAATCGGGATCGAACTGGCTGCCGGCGCTGCGCCGCAGCTCTCCGATCGCATACTCCTGGGTGAGGGCGAGTCGATACGACCGCGTGCTGGTCATAGCGTCGAAGGCGTCTGCCACTGCCAGGATGCGGCTCTCCAGCACGGGAGGCTCACCCTTCCGATGGCCGGAGCCGCCGTACCCGCCGCCATCGAAGCGGCTGTGGTGACCGGACGCGATCTCCACCATGGGAGCCAGGAACTCAACCTCATGGAGGATGTCCTCTACCAGATAGGCGTGCTTTTGCATGAGACCGTATTCGTCCTCACTGAGAGGCCCCTTCTTACGGATGAGGGTGCGGGGGACCGCCAGCTTGCCGATGTCATGGATGAGAGCGGCGATTCGGACCCGCTCGAGTGCGTCGCCGCGGAACCCCATTTCCTCAGCCGTGATCTGGCTGAAATATGCCACCCGCTCAGTGTGGCCGCGGGTGTAGAGATCCTTGGCTTCAAGGGCCTTGATGAAGCCGCCCAGCGTGGACTCGTGGGCCACCCGCAGCTGTGAGACGGCTCGCATGCCCAGGTGGCCGACCAGGAACACGCCGAAAATCAGTGGAAGAGTTACGGGACCGACCAGCAAATAGGTGGCGCCAAGTAGTCCGCCCAGCAATCCCATCAATGCCTGTGATGGAACCAGCGACCGCATGCGTGCCCACGGGCGCAAGTTCCGTTTCCGGAAGACTGCCCGGACGGCCAGCGTCACCAGGCTCAGGTTGGCAGCGCCATAGATGAGGGCCGCCACGGCGGAGCCCAGCGCCACCCGACCGATGTCCCCGGTGGTGAAATCTCCCTCCGGCAAAGCCAGGGCGATGACGGCTCCGCCAGCGGCAGCCGAGAGGACGAACTGGCCGGCGTTGACGATCGGTTGGAACCACCGCCGCTCTTTGATGTCGATCGGTGTGACGGCACCGAAGACAACAATGGTGGCTGCTCCAATCGCGGCGCTGCCGCGACCAAAGATCACGGCCGCTGTCATCACGATCATCACGGTTGGGCTGGCCCGCAGCCGGTCGTTTACTTCGACCGCCAGGGCCTGGAACACGCCAAATGCGGCGCCGAAGAACAACCACTCCCAGCGCAGAGGAAACGTGGTCTCGATCGCCAGCACGGCCAGCAGGGCGACGGCCGAAAGACCGTACATGCCGGCGATGAGAAGTCGTGACCGAAGGCTGGTGTTCATGAGTGAGTGAGGGGGGCCCGGGGACGCAGTCGTTTATTTACTCGCGTTAGCCAACTGAGAAACTCGCGGCGCCCGCCAGGATGGCGGTTGCCAACGCACCGATAGCTATAAGGGCCTTTACGACCTTTGTTTTCAGAGTAGATCTCCCCAATCGTTTGATACCTTGCGCGCGACTCTGACTTGTCACGAGCAGGATGCGCTCCGCTTGGGTTGATAGGGCGTCTCCCGGGCACCTTCACCTCCCTCGACCACGGTCGAGGAAACCTTCATGTCACGGAGGCGCCCATCCTCCGCCGCCGGTCCCGTCCCCAGCGCGGGTCGGAATCGGAAGGCTCACAAGGAGCACAATCAAGTTAGTTCGGAATTCGCGCTTTGACAACATTGCAGGTCAGGCCACCGCTACGCTACGTAGTCGTGGACTTCCGAGAACTCGAAGAAACCCTTTGCCGCCTGCCGGCGGTCGACGCCGTCCGCATCGTGCATGATCGCGACCGCATCAGCGAAGTGCACGTGCTGGCCTCGCCTGCCAAACCCGCCAAACAGGTTGTCCGCGACGTCCAATCGCTGGCAATGGCCCGCTTCGGAGTGGGGATCGATCGCCGCGCCGTCTCGGTGGTCCAGTTGGGCGAGGAGAGAAAGGGCGGCGAGGCCGACCGGCCGGTAATCACTTCCATCAAGGAGTATCCGGAAGGTCCCAGCACCACCGTCACGGTGACTTTGACGTGGAATGGAGAGAAGTTCAGCGGCTCCGCCGACGGTCCCGCCGCCGCTTCGGCCCGTCTCCGGATAATCGGCGAAGCCACCCTCCGTGCTCTGGAAGAGGTTCTCGGAGGCGGCCCACCCCTGGCTCTGGACGCGGTCGCCACCACCTCCGTAGGCGTTCGCCCGGTAGTCGTCGCCCAGGTTGTCAGCATGCGAGGCGTCGACGAGGAAGTAGCCGTCGGCAGTGCCCTGGTACGCGGCGACGAAGCCGAAGCAGTTGTCAGAGCCGTCCTCGACGCCCTCAACCGAAGAATCCCAGCCTTGATGAGGTAGGACGTCCCACGTCCCATCCGTCAGCGTCCCTACGGGCTGCTACCACCTTCCCCTCAGGGGAAGGAAGAACGATTAGACGAACAAGCCCTCGCTGCTGCCCAAATGGCCTGTGTCGTTGACGGTGTGGAGGCGGGGTCCGGGGAGAGAGATCGTGCTGATTGAGGTGTTGTGGAGGTGGCCGAACGGGCCGGCCCAAACACTGCCGTGAGGGGGAAGCCCCACTGCCCACCTGATGATGCCGAGGGCCGGTCCGGCGTGGGTGCCGATGAGCACAGTGTCGTCACCGTCGAGGCTGGCCACCAGGTCCTCGACAGCCGCAACCGCCCGGACCTGAACGTCCCCCCAGCGCTCGCCACCGGGGCGGGCGACATCCTCACCGTTTCGATACCTTGACCATAGGTCTGGCCAGCGGGCCGCTACGTCGGCGGCCACCATGTCGGCCCACTCACCGTTGGCAATCTCCCGCAGTCGCTTGTCGTGATTGACCTCCAGGCCGTGCAAATCGGCGGCCGCTGCGACTGTGTCGGCCGCCCGCTGCAGGTCGGATGAAACCACTCTGGTGATCTTCAGTGAGGCCAGTCTTTCCGTCAACCGACCGACTTGCTCACGGCCTGCATCTGTGAGCGGGACGTCGGTTTGACCTATGAATCGATGCTCGCGATTCCCAACGGCTTCGCCGTGGCGAACGACGAGAAGCCTGGTCATGCGTGGACGCCGGCGACCAGTCCGGCCCACTCCTCGTCGGTGAGGTCGACCAGAGGAGGCTGGCCGGGAAGGTCCGGGAAGTAGAAGCCGACCCGGTCCAGGCGGCCTTCGTATTTGGCCCGCACGGCGGATCCGAGTGAATCCAGTGGGGCAGTGACGGCCACCTGATCGACGACCTCGTCTGGTATCAACTCACCCATCGCCATCCAATCACCGCGTTTGCTCATGGCTGTCAGTTCGGGGCCGAAGTCCCAATCGTGCAGTTCGAGAACACCCCGATAGGCCGGAGTGGAGGCGTAGAACGCAATCTGCAGCTTGGCAGCCATCCGGGCTGCCCCTACCTCTTCCTCGGTGCGGCCCGTTATCACGAACGCCCCCGTCACCAGCTCGACGTCGGCAACCGACCGTCCCGCCAATTCCGCCCCCTTCTCCATGTTCGGCATGACAACCTCTTCGAGGTAGCCGAGGGTGTGAAATGGATGGACGTGAAACCCATCAGCCGTCTCGCCGGCCACCCGACACATGTACTCGCCGACGCCGGCGATGTAAATAGGAATGTCGGCGTGCGGCATCGGTGGCGGTGAAAAGAACGGGGTCATCAGCTTGAACTCGTAGAAATCGCCGTCAAAGGACAGCGGATTGCCCGTCTGCCAGGTCTCCCAGATGGCTCGCAACGCGGCGATGTACTCGCGCAGACGGGGGCCGGGCCTTGACCACGGCATGTTGAAGCGCCGCACGATGTGGGCCCGAATCTGCGTCCCGAGACCAAGCAGGAAGCGACCACCGGTTGCCTCCGCCAGGTCCCAGGCGGTGTAAGCCACTGTCATGGGCGAGCGGGCGAAAGCGACTGCAATCGCAGTGCCGAACTGGATGGTGTCAGTCCGGCCGGCGGCGGCGGCAATAGGAAGGAACGGGTCGTGACCGGTTTCGGCTGTGAAGAGCCCATCAAACCCGAGCGACTCCGCCCAAATCGCATAGTCGGCTCCGGCCGCAATGGAATCAGCAGTCAAGTACTGGTCGATCTTCATCTCGCGTGAGGGTAGCGATGGGGGAACCACAGCCCTCGGTTGCTTTTCGCGATGTGGTTTGCCGCCGCAAGGCGCCCTAGCCTTCATACGATTCCACGCATGCTGGCGCATCGTGGTTCTGTTGTTTAGGACTCGAAAGTTTACGGGCGTGAGGTTTACACGACTTTTGGCGTTCGCCACCTGGGTGGTGATTGCTCTCCTCGCTATGGCTGCCTTCGCGGCATTTTCACCTAGCTCTGAGCTGGCCGATGCGACCGCGCCCACTTCTGCGCCGGCTTCCATCGAACCGGAGGCATCCAGCACTCTGCCCCCGGGGATAGGCGCTGCCGCCGGCCGCCAGGCGGCCTTTGGCTTCTCGCAGGACATGTTGAGCCTGGCAGTGCCGGATACGACCACCACAACGGTCGCCCCGCCCACCACCACAACAACGACCGTTCCGCCCACCACCACAACCACGAGGCCGCCCACCACCACGACCACGAGGCCGCCGACCACCACCCCGGCGACCACCACCCCGCCACGGACTTTCGCTCCGCTGCCCTCTGGGGACGTGCATGCGCTGGTTGCGGCCTACTTCCAGCCGCAGGATGTCGACAGAGCGGTACTGGTGGTCTGGTGCGAAAGCCGTTACGACCCCGGCGCCACCAACCGCTCCAGCGGGGCGGCCGGCCTCTTCCAGCACATCCCTCGTTACTGGCCATCCCGGGCTGAAGCAGCAGGCGCGCCGGGGAGCAGTATCTATGACCCGGCCGCGAACACGGCAGTAGCGGCCTGGCTGGTGTACTCGAATGGGGGATGGAAACACTGGAACGCATCGATCGGTTGTTGGGGCAACGGCTCGGTGGTCCCGCCTTCGACGACCACGACGACCGTCCCGCCCTCCACCACGACGACCGTCCCGCCCTCCACGACTACCACGACCTCCATAACCACAACAACGGTGCAGGCCTCGACCACCACAACCGCCCCTTAGCCACCCGACTATCGTCTAGGTGATGAAGCGTTTTCTACGCCTCCTGACGCTGGCCGGTGCCGTCGCCGGTGCCGTCTGGTACGCCCGCCAAAATGCTGAGCCACAGCCGGCTCCTGCCGACGGCGAGTGGATGGCCAAGCCTGACTTGAAGGCGGTCGCCGATCCCCCCGAGGCGCCCCCTGAGTCGGTCGTGTCCTCCGCCATCGAGGGCGCGCCTGCCGAGGAAAAGCCGGCCGACGATCTCACCGACATCAAGGGGATCGGCCCCAAGTACTCAGCGCAACTCCACGGGCTGGGGATTTCTTCTTTCGCCGACCTGGCGGGTGCCGACCCGGCTGAGGTGAGCGCGAGCTTCGACGCCAGGGCCGACGTTGAGGGCTGGATCACCCAGGCCCGACAGAGGATGCAGGCCTAGGAGTCGTTGACGACGCCGCTCGCCGTACGATGTAGCGGTGCTCTACCTGATCCCACCCGATAACCTCAACTCGGTCTGGCCCGAACAGCCTGCCTACAGGGCCGACCAGTTGCACCACTGGTTGTATGACTCACCGGTGCTGGACCCCGAGGCAATGACCAACCTGCCGCTGGAACTGCGCGCCGGACTCGAGTTGTGGCCGTTCGAGATCGAGACCGAACAGATCGCCGACTCGGGCCGGACTGTCAAGTGGCTGATGAGGGCTCCCGACGGCGCCAGCATCGAAGCCGTCCTCATGGGGTACTCCCGCAGAACCACCCTCTGCATTTCCAGCCAGGCAGGATGCGCCATGGCCTGCACGTTCTGCGCCACCGGCCAGTTTGGGTTCGAGCGACACCTGCAGGCAGGCGAGATCGTGGCCCAGGTGGCTTATGCAACGGCTTTCCTGAGAGTCCATGGCCTGGGAGCATCGCCGGCCCGGATCACAAACATCGTTTTCATGGGCATGGGCGAGCCGCTGGCCAACTATCAGCAGGTTCGGACCGCCATCGATCGATTCACGGGCGAGATGGGATTGTCGGCCCGGTCGATCACTGTTTCGACGGTGGGAGTAGCTCCGGCCATCCGGCGTCTGGCAGGTGAGCCGTGGCGAGTCAACCTGGCGGTCAGCCTCCACGCCGCCGACGATGACTTGCGCAGCAGTCTGGTGCCGCTCAACAAGCGTTACCCGCTCGACGAAGTGATCACCGCCACGGAGTTCTTCGTAAACGAGACCGGGCGGCGGGCATCTCTGGAATGGACGCTGATCGAAGGCACAAACGACACCGCCGACCAGGCCGACAAACTGGCCGCCATCGCCCGCCGGCTGCGTGCCCACATAAACGTGATCGCCCTCAACCCCACCCCGCTGACCACCGATCGCCCGCCGAGCCGAGCGGCCACCGGCAAATTCATCGACCGCCTCACGGCGGCCGGAGCCAACGTCACCTTGCGAGACACCCGCGGCAAGGACATCGATGCCGCCTGCGGTCAGTTGCGAGCGCGCAAGTTGACGGTCGGATCATGATGCGGCGTGCTCTCGTGATGCTGGCCGTTCTGCTGATGGCCGCGGCCTGCGGGAACAGCGATCGGAAGGGAGCCGTCGGCGGCGCACCGTTGCTAACACCCGGCGAAGCCGAGGGGCGGAGCGGTCTGGTTGCCGTCCAGGGCTTCCTGTGGGCCCGCCCGGGCGACGGAGACTTCAGGCTGTGCGAGCTGGTACTCGAGTCGTTCCCACCCCAGTGCGGGGCGCCGGAAGTCCGCCTGGAGGAGGTCGACATCACGCAGATCGCAGGGATCGACTTCAGCCAGAACGTCTTCTGGGCAGAGCAAGTCAGAGCCAGAGGGAACCTGTCCGATGGTGTGCTGATGGTCGAGGCCTTCGAGTTGAACAGCGTTGATCCTGCCACCGGGCTCACCTACCGCCTGCTGGTTCCCGTCGAGGTGACATCCGGGGTCGAGTTCGTGGCGCTCTTGACCAACAGTTCTCAAACGCCGGTCAAGTTGACTTTCGGCAGTGGCCAATCGGCCGACGTGGCTCTGACCGACCCGGCAACCGGCGGCCAGGTGTACCGGTGGAGCACCGATATGGGTTTCGATATGGCGATACGCGAGATTGCGTTGGCACCCGGCGAGACCGGTAGGTACTTGCTCTCCGATCCGACGTTCGCGCTGGCGGCCGGCGTCTACGAGCTGGAGAGCTGGCTAACGGCCTCCCCGGCGCCTCCTCCGGTCCATGGCCGGATCGTGGTTGGCTAGGCGACGACCCGGTTCTCCCTCAACCCGGCAATCTCTCCGTCGCTCAATCCCAGCTCAGCCAGAACCTGCTGCGTGGACGACCCCACCACCTCCGGCGGATCAGGGTCGGCTGCCGGAGTGGCGCTGAACCGGGGGGCAGGAGCAGGCTGAGCCACC
>Ga0255048_10000040_pt1 | contig 84823 bp, 76 predicted proteins | sample JV7_2_2_MG_FD_183619 | JGI IMG/M metagenome (GOLD analysis project Ga0255048, IMG submission 183619) | Seawater microbial communities from Jervis Inlet, British Columbia, Canada - JV7_2_2 | ecosystem: Environmental > Aquatic > Marine > Inlet | place: Canada: British Columbia | collected 2016-10-06 | reverse complement strand
CAACTTGTCGGTATGAGAGCCCAGTTCGATCTGGCCAACCACTTCATCGACGCGGGAGCTGGGAAGGCCCCTCAGTGCGGCCGAATAGTCGAGGAGGTCGAGAACCTTCATGTCGTTGTAAAAGGACAGTTCCTGCGGTACATACCCGATGAGACTCCGCACCGCCTTTCCCTGCTTTCGGGCATCGAGACCGGCGACTTCAATCGTGCCCTCGTAAGACACCAGTCCGAGAATGCAGCGAATGACTGTTGTTTTGCCTGCGCCGTTCGGGCCCCAGAGCGCCACGGCATCGCCGGGAGCGACTGACATCGAGTAATCATCGACCACGACTGCTCGGCCGTATCGCTTCGTGAGTCCTGAGACACGAATCATGTTCGCACCCGCCTTCTGGGGCGGCGGCCGGCCATCAGCACGGCAACCGACACACCCAACATCGCCATGGCGGCTCCCAATGTGCTCGCGACAGACGCATCAGGAACGCTGATGATCCCGACCGGAATCTCTGGCATCTCGATGAGAGGGGCGGTGTCCTCCACCTTGGGACGCGGCCGAAAAGTGGGAAACATCTGCGCCGCCAGGTCGATTGCCCTCGATGCCGGTGTCTGATCGAAGAAGTGAAGCTCGGGGTGGTTGTCCGTGAGAGTGGAGAAGAGATCGGTCAGGCGATAGGAGACATCTCCGACTCCATCGCCGTCGGCGTCGTAGCCGGCGAAGTCACTCCAGTGGTTGCCGATCGCGCCCACGGTCCAGATATTGCCCTCGAAGTCACCCTTGCCCTGAACGCCGACCTGCTCGCCGTTGTCGATGAAAGCGTTGGAGGTGAAGATGTTCCCCTCGACGGAAGGTAGGAATGCTGCGCCGGTCTCGTTGTAGGCAAACAGGTTGTTGGTGAAGTGGTGCTCGACGCCCTTGGTAGCGGGTGAGTTGTCGAGGTAGATGCCAATCCGATTTCCGATGAACCGATTACCCGTAACCTCCACACCGTCGAGATCCTTGAGACCGATGCCGTATCCGGACGGACCGTAGTTCTGAGTGATGAGGTTGTCTCGAATGGTCAGGTTGAAGCTGTACATGAGGAAACCACCGACGCTGTTGCCACTGAGCTCGTTGCGTTCCACCAAGGCGTTGTCTGAGTACATGAAGTGGATGCCATAGCGACCGTTGGAAAACAAGTTGTCCCGAACCACTATGTCGTCGGAGAACCACAAGACGGAATCGCGGCCGCCGTCGACGATGTTGCCCTCGACCAGAACACGGTCACTCTCCCAGATTCGAATCCCGTCGCCGCGTCGGGCAACGTCGGCCTCGATTGCGCCGATTTCGTTGTGCGACACAACCGAATCGTCGGCGTGCCTCAAGAAGAGCCCGAAAAGCACATTCTCCAGCCGGTTCCCCGTGATCGTCACACGGGGGGCGTTGGCAGAGATGCCGGCGTTCTCCCGATCGAGCGAGTCGCCGGTGTTCCGGATGACGAGACCGGTGATCGTCACATCGGGGGCCTCGATCTCGATGGCCGTGCCGTCGCCGCCGCCGTCGATGACGGGCCAGTCCTCACCTCTGATCTCGAGGGGTTTGTCGATGATCACTCTTCCCCGGTAGGTACCGGAAGGAAGAACGAGAACAGATCCAGACTCGGCATCATCTATCAAGGCTTGCAGATCGATCAAGGCTCCGGCCGGGTCGGAGCCGACCAGTGAGACGACCAGCGCAAGGACGGCCAGCAGGAAGGTTCGACGGAACACCTAGCCCTCCTCCGATAAGGCCTCTAAGAGAGGCTTATACGCTCGCCGGTGGAGGACCATCGCGTAGGCAATCAGACCTGACGCGACGAACGCCAATATCAAACCCGGTCCGGGAAGGGCCAGGGTGTTGAACTGCGCTATCTCGGCAGGCCCGAAGAATGGAGGTGTGAATTCGTCCAGGTTGAATGGTGCCGCCGGGTTGAGGTCATGTCCAAATTGGTATAGGTGATATTGAAGATCGACAAGAAAAACGACCGGGAAAAGTATTGCGGGGACGGTGAGTACCAGGACCCAACGACTATGGATGAGAAGGCCCGCAAGAAGCAGAGCGACCAGACCGACGATGGCGTAGACCGCAATGGACCGCTCAAGGACGGCGGCGTCCTCGAAGGATCCGAGACCCACGTAGTGGTTCAGGCCTTCGAGTTCGGCGACATCGCCCTCGAGACGGTTCACATATGCGGTGACAGTCAGTCCGTCCGGGTACTGGGGCGCCTTCAGATTGAGGATCCAGTAGGGAAGGAGGAGGGACACCAGAAGCAGAATCGCTGCACCCGTCAACAGACGGAGAGGCACGCGATACAAACCTCCGCTGACCCTCATCTCTTCCTTGGGAATCCTGGGCCCCAGTACCCGGTCGAGGACTGACATTTCTGTCGGTTTCTCCTTTGTCTACTCGCTCGGTTCGACCAGGAAGTACCCGGCCATCTCGAGATGGAGCGCCGAGCAGAACTCGGAGCAGTAGAACGGGAAGACCCCGGCGTCCTCTGCGACGAACTCGACCGTTGCGGTCTCGCCCGGCTCCAAGCTGACATTTATGTTGTAGCCCGGGATGGAAAAGCCGTGAGTCGCATCAAACGCGGTGTCGATGTTGGTGAGGTGCCAGGTGACATGATCACCGGCCTTCACCTCGATCCGGTCAGGTGTGTAGTGCGAACGCACCAAGGTCATCCAGATCTCAACTTCATTGCCATTCCTCTCGACCCGTTCATTGCCTGCCATCGGGGCATTGGGGTCAACGGCCATCGTGGCCGGATCCCACCCGATCTCGGGATAGACCTCGAACGGCGAGAGCTTGTCGGCCTTGATCATCTGTGCGTAATGAGGCTCTCCGAAGCCAATAGGCATGTCGTAGAGCAACTGCATCCCACCTTCTTCGTTGGTATCCGCCTCCTGGCTGATGTCGATCAGCTGGAAGTTCTGCGGAAGCAACGGACCCGGCGGGAAGAAGCGATCGATCGACCACTTGTTGAGCGCGACCAGCCAGTCGCCGTCAGGGCTCACGGTGTCGCCTTCAGCAGTCACCAGATGACCGATGTTGTAATGGATACCTATCGTGCCATCGAGTTCGAATGAGTCCCGGTAAGGGGGGCCCATGCTCCAGCGAGCAACCTCGCTGTCCAGGAACAACGATGTGTAGGCATAGCCCTTGTCGTCGAACTGCGTGTGCAGTGGGCCAAGGCCAACCTCGACCTGTGCCTCCAGCGTGGCGTCGAAGTCGAGAACCGGAACACCGTATTCCTCGAGCACCCAGTTCTGATCGGCTATCGCCTTCTCGATCTTCTCGAACGAGTAGACCGTGACATGGGGATCAAGCTTCCCGGATATCACGATGTAGTCACCCTTCGGCGCGATGTCGACTCCATGCGGGCTCTTTGGCTCCGGTACGAAGTACAGGAGACCCTCATCGATGGAAGTCTGTAGCGGGATCACCGTGAACCCGTTGACTTCGATGGTTGCGCTCGAAATGGCGATTTCCGCCGCCTTTTCGAGGTTGATCACATGCAGGTAGTCGTTGTCCCGTGCCGAGGCCCCAGCCTCGAACGGATCACCGCTGCCGTCTGTGCCCGAACCGGTGGCCAACTCGGTGTTGAACGAGTTACAGAACACCCATCCCTCTGAAACGAGCTTCCCTGCGTCGCAGATATCCTGCCAGTACGGAGGCAATTCCATGGCGAAGGATTGGTCCTCGAGAATCCGACCGCTGTCACGATCGAACTTCCAGAAGGTGACCATTCCCCGATATGTGTCGTTGTACTCGCTGATCGGCGCGTACTCCCATCCCAGAGGAGTGGCGTACTGGCCGCCCTCGATGACCCACTCGGTGTCTGGCGTCACCATGGTGCCGCCGTGATCGACTATCGAAACCGGGTTCTTCACGATTTGCTTGGTTTCGAAGTCCCGCAGATCGATGACGGCGACTCTTGCATTCGCCTTGTCATTGATGAAGACCCAATCACCGTCATAGTCACCTTCGGTCTCGGAAAGTGCGGGGTGGTGGGTATCTGCCCATGTGATCTCACGATCACCGATATTGCCTTGTGCCAGCACCTCGTCGGTGGCCTTGTTGCCGTAACCCCAGCCCTGCCAAGGCTCGGGAGTGAAGACCCCAATGGTCTTCAGTAAACGCATCGAAGGCACACCAATCACATGGACCTGGCCGGAGTGACCTCCGGAGGCAAAAATCACGTAGTCGTCATGCTCGCCTGAAGGCAAGTAGGTCATCAACGCCGCTGTGACGTCGTCGTCGGTGAATCCCCTGTCCTCGATGATGCCGCTATACGTGGCATCGTTGCTGCCCGAACAGGCAGTGAGGATCAGGGAAAGAGCCGCGACGAGCGCAACTCCGACCATGACGGCTCGGTTTCGCCACCAGGGCGCTACCGAATCCCTATTCATCTCTATTCTCCCTTCGTAGGAGCTGGCGCCAACGCCGCCTCTAGCGACGTGGAATCCAGCTCTGCCAAAAGGGCACCCTGAGCTCGGAGCCAGGAAGTGTGTAACGCGCACTGTTCCTGAACCGGGCAAGGGGTGCCCCTCAATACACATCTGTCGTTGGTTGTTGCCCCCTCGATCGCTTCGATCACATCGAGGACCGATAGGTCGCCGAGTTGAGCGGCGAGCCGGTATCCACCACCGGGACCCGGTGTGGCAGTCACCCAACCGGCGAGTACGAGAGGCTTGATAATCTGGGGGAGATAACTGATGGTGGTGTCGATCGCAATCGCCATCTCCGGACCGGGTGACACGCCACCTTCATCGTGAAGGTAGACCATTGCCCGGAGAGCGAGATCCGTCTTCTTGGACATCTCGAGGTGCATCGCATCAGCTCCCACACTGCCTCAGTTCCAATTCCTGACCTACGAACTAAGGATCTAGAGAGAACGCTCGCGCATCCATGCACAAAGTAATAGGGACTTTGGGCCTTTTGGAAAGGTCCAACGGTTGATGGAAGCAGCGCGATGCGAACCGCCCTAGGTCGGAATCAGCACCTCAACCACAGTTCCGGTATCCGGACTCGACTGAATCTGGAGCGAGCCTCCGACAAGTTGAGCCCGCTCATGCATCCCCATCAAGCCGAGACGGCCCGACCGCAGATACTCTCCAGGGGACCTGGGCGCCTGAAATCCCCTGCCATCGTCAGTGATTGTCATGTCGATGCGGTCATCCCCAAACCTGATCATGATCTCGATTCTGTCGGCTGCGGCATACGCCTGGGCATTGCGAAGGGCATCTTGGGCTATTCGACAGAGGGCGACCTCCGTCTCCGACTCAAGCCGCTGCACCTCGCCTGTCACCACAAGGCCCATCTCGACATCTGGTGGACCCTCGCTATCGGAAATCAACCATTCGAGAGCAGCGACGATCCCTAGATCGTCCAGCAAGGTCGGTCTCTGATCCCTGGCGACACGTCTGAGGTCGCCGAGGATTTTCGATGCTTTCTCATGGAGACCGTCCACCCAGCCGGCGTCTTCTCCCTTCTGGCCCTCCAAACCTCGTACGAGGACGGCGAGATTCTGTGCCGGCCCGTCGTGAAGGTCACGGGCGAGACGTCGTCGCTCCTCCTCCTGTGCCTCGGTCACCAACTTGACGTATGTCGAGAGCAAGGCCTGTTCCTGTTCCAGCAACATCACGTTCTCGACCCGAGCGGCAAGCTGATTGCCCACAGCGGCTACGAACTCACGTGCCTCTGGATCCTCGAGATCGTTTTGACTCCCCAAAACAATCAGAAGGCCAGTCAGGTCGTCCGTCGTTGCAGGTACCTCGATCGAGGTGCGGCCCCCTCCGTGATCGGTCGACGTCGTCTCGGCGGGAAGCGTTTCCCGATCTGCGACGAGTCGGGAGAGCCCGGAGGAGGCCTGAAACACAACGCTGACGACGGGCTCGGGTTGCTCTTCTCGCCACAGCACGAACCCGGCGTCATCGAGACCCATCAGGCTCACTAGCCCAGCGAGGACGGCATTCGCCGCCTTGGTAGGTGTCCTAGCCGTGACTGCAACTTCGGCGAGTTCGTTGAGGGTCTCCAGACGCCGCGCGGCCGCTTCGGCTCGCTGGCGCTGCTTGCGCTCCCTCTCCACAGGAAGGGCCATTACCACCCCATGGCGACCACCGCAGCCACGAAAAAGAGCTCGAGTACCCACTCGTTGTCCTCCGTGTGCCAAATGGGGATAATGATGGAAGCAAGAACTCCGGCCCACAGACCGGTCAGCACCCCACCTTCCCAGCCGTAGACCAGTCCGGCGTAGGCAACCGGGGCCAGATAGAGGACTACGGGTGTGTTGGGCAGGTGGGAGTGCATTCTCGCTATGGGCATGTTCCTGGCCATGATGGCTTTCGTGATCGGAATGATTCAGTTCACGAAGGTATTCGAGGAACAGCGATGAGCAGACCGAAGGCTCTCGCCCTGCTGGCAATTGCCGCCCTCGCGCTGACAGCATGCGCCGGAGCCGCCGTTGACGGCACCGAAGAAGCGGTTGAGGCAACCGGTGTGGTCATCGACGTACAGGGAAACCTCCAGGACACCGACTCATTCACCCTCCTGATCGAGGACGGGTCGGAGTTGGTCCTGGTCCCCACCCCCGGTCTGCTTTTTGAAGGCGGTCCTCTCAGCCACCTCCGAGACCACGTTCTCTCCGGAGCCAAAGTAAAAGTTGTCTACACCGTCGAGGACGACGGCACCCACATCGCCATCGAAGTCGGCGACGCATGAAAGGATGATCATTGTGAAAAACGCACGAACCTCGAATCGCCACCGAAGGCACCGAACCACAGCAGCCTTGCTTGGCTTGGCCCTTGTTCTGGCGGCGTGTGGTGGCGAGGCGAGCTTTCCCGAGGGTTCCTTTTCGGTAGTCGCCAACACCGATATCGGAACGGGCCAATCCAGGCTTCAAATAGGGATCATCGGGCCTGAAGGCGAACGCCTCGGCTCCCCCGACGAGCCCATATCCGTTGAAATAGTACCGGCGACTTCCGCCGGAGAAGTCGAGCGCTATGAAGCGGAGTGGATGTGGCTGATAGAGGACGTGGTCGGCCTTTACAAGGTTGAAGCCGACATCACGAGTACGGGTATTTGGACCGTCAGCGTCATCCCGGAAAACGGGCCGAAGTTGGAGCCCGGTCAGTTTCAGGTGCTCAACCCTACGTTCGCCCCCAGCGTGGGCGACTTGGCCCCAGTGGCGCCCATCGACACTCTTGCAAACAAACCTCTTGCGGACCTGACGACTGATCCTGAGCCGGATGAGGACTTCTATCAGATGACAATGGATCAGGCTTTCTCTTCTGGCAAGAAGAGCGTCGTCGTGTTCTCCACTCCTGCGTGGTGCAGATCGTCTACGTGCGGGCCAACGCTGAATATCGTCAAGGACGCCAAAGCAGAGTTTCCCGACGCCAATTACATCCACGTCGAGGTCTATACCGACATCAACGCTCCCGGCTTTTCGCCAACGCTCGAGTTCCTGGCGCCGTCGCTGGGCCCCGACTACTGGAATCTTCCGTCGGAGCCTTGGGTGTTCGTTGTCGATGAGACAGGTGTCGTCACTGCCCGATTCGAGGGATCACTGACAGCTGACGACATCCGTGAGTCTCTCGGCTAGCGGTCGTCGCCTGACTGGCTCCGAGCTACGCCGCGGGCCGATTCGACTTCCGCGTCTCCCTTTCGAACTCGTCTAAACACCCACTCACGAAGACGAAGGCGAGCGCCAAGTCGTGCGTTGCCGCTACGGGCCGGCTCTCAAACCGTCCGAACCGAAGCGGGTTCTGTCTCCTCGATAATCGGGAGTCGAACTTTGCCTGATGCGGCTATTACCCACATGAATTCGAGTGTCTCGGAGAATCGGTCCGCCAAACTCTGCGCCGTGGGGCTGGCCGTGTATTCGATGTGCTCTTTCAGCAGCAAAGAGATGTTGACGGCATCGCTCTCATTTGGACGCCGGACATCCGGCGCCGTTTCTGCGATCCGTCCTTTGAGTTTGACCTCGGGGTCCCAGACGTAGGCGATCCCGCCCGTCATCCCAGCGCCGAGGTTGCGACCGACATCACCCAGAATCAGAACGGCTCCTCCGGTCATGTACTCACAGCCGTGGTCCGAGCAGCCTTCGATCACGGCCGTCGCTCCCGAGTTTCGCACGGCGAACCGCTGGCCAACCGATCCTGCGAGGAAGACCTTTCCCCCTGTGGCCCCATAAAGAACAGCATTTCCGGCGACATGAGGAGTGGGGCCATCCACCCACCGCGTCGGCGAGACCGAGAGGACACCTCCTCCCATACCCTTGGCGACGTAGTCGTTGGCCACGCCCTTCAGCCGGAGCGTTACCCCTGGTGAGAGCCATGCGCCGAGACTCTGACCGGCGGTGCCTGCCAGCTTGACGTCGATGGTTCCCTCGGGGAGGCCGTCCGGGCCGTGCTTGGCGGTGATTGCTCCCGACAATCTCGCTCCGATGGCTCGGTCGATGTTCCGGATCGGATACGCCAGTTTCACCGATTCACCATGGGCAATTGCATCTTCAGCGTCGATGACCAGTCGTCTGGCAAGACTCGACGACGGAGACGGCTTGTACCCGAGGTGCTGTTTGCGTCCCTGGGAGGCAACGAGGATGGCGAGGAGATCGGCGGCCAACGGATGTTCGGCGTCGGCGGGACGCAACAGGTCTGCCCGGCCGACGATCTCCTCGATCGCCGGGACACCCAACACGGAGAGATGGCGGCGCGCTTCTTCGGCGACATGGCGGAATAGCATCACGATCTGGTCGGCAGTGCCGATGAACTTCGCCCTCAGATCTTCTTGTTGGGTTGCGATGCCCACCGGACACGTGTTGAGGTGACAACGCCTGGTCATCTTGCAACCCATCGCCAGAAGAGGAAGCGTGCCGAAGCCGAATCTTTCGGCGCCCAAAAGGGCGGCCACGACGACGTCGCGTCCGGTGCGAAGACCCCCATCGGTTTCGAGAACGACCATCGACCGGTGGCCGTTGGCGACCAGCACCTGATGGGCTTCGGCAATGCCCAACTCCCACGGAGAGCCGGCATGTTTTATCGAAACGAGTGGCGAGGCGCCGGTGCCTCCCTCAGAGCCCGAAATGGTGATCACGTCGGCGTCGGCCTTCGCCACCCCAACAGCAATGGTGCCCACACCTGGCTCGCTGACCAGCTTGACCGAGACCCGGACGTGGGGTTTGAACGCCTTGAGGTCGTAGATCAACTCCGCGAGATCCTCGATGGAGTAGATGTCATGATGCGGCGGAGGTGAGATGAGGGGGATGCCAGGCAAAGTGTGTCGCAGTCTGGCGATTTCGGCCGTCACCTTGTGGCCGGGAAGCTGACCCCCTTCACCGGGCTTTGACCCTTGGGCCATCTTGATCTGAAGTTCCTCCGCCGATGCCAGATAGGCTGGAGTGACACCGAAACGTCCCGATGCCACCTGTTTGATCGCAGAGTTGCGGGGGCTGTCGAACCTGGCGGGATCTTCCCCTCCTTCACCGGAGTTGGAACGACCACCTATCGAGTTCATCGCCAGGGCGAGGGCCTCGTGGGCCTCTTTCGAGAGCGCCCCGAGTGACATGGCGGCGGTGGTGAACCGCCTCATGATGGCTTCGGCGGGTTCTACCTGCTCGAGAGGTATCGACTCTCGCTGCACGAAAGTGAGAAGATCGCGGATCAGGGCCGGTTTTCGTGCGGCAATCGTTTCCAGATAGCGGTTCCAGTCTGTCTGGTCGCCGGATCGCACCGCCTTCTGCAATGCAAGGACCACCAACGGAGCGGTGATGTGGGCGTCTTCGCCTCGTCGGTGCTTGTAGAACCCGCCGGACTCGGGATCACCATCGGCATAGCTGGCGTGTCGCTCCAGCGCCTGTCGGGCCAGATCCTCGAATCCGATGCCGCGAAGACGCCGCGGCGCGTTGCGAAACGCGAAACGACATACCATCTCGGAAAGACCGATCACCTCGAATAGCTCAGAGCCGCGATACGCCGAAAGGGTGCAAATACCCATCTTCGACATGATCTTGAGCAAGCCCTGCTCGAGGGCCGAGCGGTAGTTCTCCTGCGCCAGCACCGGGTCGACATCGAGGGCGCCGGAGACGGCCAAGTCGCGCACCTGGTCGATCGCCAGATAAGGGTTCACCGCCGAAGCTCCGAAGCCGATGAGACACGCCAGGTCGTGGGCATCTCTCGGCTCGCCCGAAACCACGACGAGCGACACGTCACCCCTGACCCCCTCGTCGATCAGGTGATGATGCACCGCACCCAACGCCAGAAGAATCGGAATGGGAGCAAAGGTGGCGTCGCACTCACGATCGGAGAGGACGACAATGGTGGCGCCGAGCTTCACGGCCTGAACCGCCTCGACGCAGATCTCGTCGATCCGTCGCTTCATACCACTAGGGCCCTCGGAGGCCCCCCATGTCACCGGAATCCAATGGGAGAAGAACCTGCGGTCACCCGACCGAACTATCGACTCCAGCTCGGCGTCGGAGAGAACCGGGCTCGCCAGTTCTATCAGATGGGCCTGACGGGGTTTGTCCTCGAGCAGAGGACCACGGCGCCCGAGCTGGATACGCAACGACATCACCAGCTTCTCCCGGATCGGATCCATCGGCGGGTTAGTGACCTGGGCGAACAGCTCGTGAAAATATTGAGGGAGTCTTCTCGGTCGATCCGACAGCACCGCCAGCCCGGTGTCGTCTCCCATCGAACCTATCGGCGTGATCCCCAGAGCCATGTCGGCAAGGATCAGCCGCCGCTCCTCCGCGGTGTAGCCGAAAACTCGATTGAGGGCCGCAGCATCGAAGCGATCGTCGGCCAACGCGTCGAACGGAGCCGCTATGTGAAGAGTTTCGGTGGTCACCCACTCGTCGTAGGGCTGAAGAGCAGCCAGACCAGCTTTGATCTCCCCAGATTGTCTGACCTCTCCCGAACGGCGGTCGAAAACAATCACCTCTCCGGGCCCTAGCTGACCGGTTTCGACTGCCCGGACCTCCTCCTCGGGACATACGCCAGCTTCCGATGCCACCAGAACCACATCGGGTGTGATCGTCCAACGGGCGGGGCGGAGACCGTTGCGGTCCATGCCGGCAAGAAGAGAAACTCCGTCGCTTACCGCTATCGCTGCTGGGCCGTCCCACGGTTCGGTGAGGAACGCGTGATACTCGTAGAAGGCGCGCATCGCCGGATCGAGGTCGTCGACATTCTCCCACGCGGCCGGGATCAACAGTTCCTTGACATGGGAAAGGGACCGGCCGCTCTGCATCAACAGCTCGTAAACATTGTCGAGACTTCCCGAATCGGAGATTCCCGGCTGAAGGAAAGGAAGAACATCCCCAAACCGGTCGCCCCACACACCCGGCGTCGCCCCCTTCTCCCGAGCAAGCATCCACGAGCGGTTCGATTGGATTGTGTTGATCTCACCGTTGTGGGCGAGGGTTCGGAAGGGCTGGGCGTTCTCCCACGAGGGAAAGGTGTTCGTCGAGTAGCGCTGATGGAATATCGCAAAGCTCGTCTCGAAACCGGGATCTCTCAGGTCCCAATAAAACCCTGCAATGTTGCTCGCCGTGAACAAGCCCTTATAGACAACAGTGCGGCCCGAAGCCGACGGGATCGAGAGACCAGGAATCGCCTCACGCTCGATTCGCTTGCGAGCCAGATAAAGGGCCCTCTCGAACTCGGCTCCCTCGACGTCGCCAGTGACAATCGCCTGTTCGATGAGTGGCAGCACATCCCGGGCGTGCTCGCCAAGCACGGAAGGATCGATCGGCACCGAACGCCACAACAAGACCCGCATCCCCTCCGCCTCCAGTGACTCGGTGATCAGCGACCGCGAGAGTGCTGCCTCCATCGGAGGAAGAAAGCACATGACAACACCGATCCGCTCCGCCGGAAGATCCAGCCGATGGCCGCCAAGCTCCCGACGGATCAGCGCGTGCGGGACCTGTGTCAACAGACCTGCCCCATCCCCTGTGCCGTCGGCAGCACGGGCACCCCGATGGTCGAGTCTCTGCAAACATTCCACAGCCAGACGGGTCATGCGGTAAGACGGAACACGGTCGAGGGCAGCGATAAACCCGACGCCGCAGGCGTCGTGCTCGAAACCTGGATCGATATGAGGTGCCACCAACCCCAACCTCGTGTTGAGAACCGAGCATTGTAGGAGCCCCTGAGGCTCCTTGGACCTGTGCGACTTCGGCTCTCCTGTACCTTCTGACCTTCTGTGAGAAATCACTCCTCAACTCCGAACGCGGTCCGATTGTGAGCCGGCCCCTGCCCGAGAGGGCTCAAGTGGTCATCATCGGTGGCGGTGTGATCGGTGCCAGCGTGGCCTATCACCTGGCACACATGGGCTGGCGCGATGTGACTCTCCTGGAGCGGAACCGGCTCACTTCAGGCACGACCTGGCACTCCGCCGGACTGATCGTCACCTTCGGATCTCTGTCCGCGACATCGACCGAGATGAGGAGGTACACACGAGATCTATACAGCCGGCTCGAGTCCGAAACAGGTTTGGCGACCGGGTTCATGCCGGTGGGATTCATCGAATTGGCGACCGAAACCGACCGGCTAGAGGAGTATCGGCGGGTCGCCGCCTTCAACAGGTTCTGTGGTGTCGACGTTCAAGAGATCTCCGCAAGCGAAGTTGCTCACGTGTTTCCTCTCGCCCGGACCGACGACGTCCTGGCCGGCTTCCACGTCGAGGGTGACGGTCGGGCCAACCCGGCAGATGTCACCATGTCCCTGGCGGCCGGTGCCCGGATGCAAGGCGTATCGATCCTCGAGAACGTGGCGGCAACCGGAATCGTCACCAGGAGAGGGGCTGTCATCGGCGTGGAGACGGACCAGGGTGTCATCGAGACCGAGTACGTGGTCAACTGCGCGGGGATGTGGGCCCGTCAGATTGGTGCAGACGCTGGTGTGAACATTCCGCTCCAAGCGGCCGAGCATTACTACCTGATCACCGAGCAGATCGATGGGATCTCCAACACGTGGCCGGTGATCGAGGACCCGGCGTCGTTCGGGTACTACCGGGAGGAGGTGGGTGGTCTCCTGATCGGCTTCTTCGAGCCGGAGGCGGCGCCGTGGAAAGTGGAAGGGGTGCCCGATGACTTCGCGTTCGGTGAGATTCCACCCGACTGGGACCGCATGGGGCCCTACATCGAACGGGCGATGGAACGAGTGCCGATCTCAAAGGAAACTGGAATTCGCAAGCTCTTCTGTGGACCGGAGGCCTTCACCTCCGACCTCCAGCCCATTGTTGGCGAAGCTCCCGAGCTGAGGAACTACTTCGTCGCGGCGGGGTTGAATTCCATTGGCATCCTCACCGGCGCAGGCCTCGGCCGGGTGCTCGCCCATTGGATCGTCAATGGTGCGCCTGACGTCGACGTGACCGGCTTCAACATCGACCGGATGCGCTCTTATCAGGCCGACCCCGGGTATCTCCGTGCCCGCACCGCGGAGTCGCTCGGGATGGTCTACCGGGCCCACTACCCCAACCGTTCCCCCCAGACCGCACGGGACGTCAAGCTGTCGCCGATTCACCACCGCCTCGTCGCAAGGGGCGCCCACTTCAGGGAGGTGAGTGGCTGGGAGAGCGCCGACTGGTACGCACCCGACGGCTCCGAACCAGTCGTCGAGCGGCTCTCCTGGCAGCGTGAGAACTGGTTCCCCTACTGGCGCGCCGAGCACGAGGCGGCCCGCAATGGCGTGGTGCTGATGGACATGTCGTTCATGTCCAAGTTCATCGTCGAGGGACCTGACGCGGGTGCTTTACTCGAGTTGATCTCCGCCAATCGAGTCGATGGCGAGCCCGGGATCATCACCTACACCCAATGGCTCAACTCCAGTGGAACCATCGAGGCAGACCTGACCGTCACCAAGCTCGAGGAGGGGCGTTTCTGGGTCGTCGCGACCGATACCGCCCACCGTCACGTCCGAGCCTGGATGCGGCAGAACACCACCGATCGAATGGAAGTGTCGATCACGGATGTGACCGAGGGCTTCGCCCAGATCAACATCCAGGGGCCACTCTCCCGGGATTTGATGCAATCGCTCACACCAGCGGACCTTTCCAACGAGGGTTTTCCTTTCCGAAGTGCGAAGGAGATCAACATCGGTCCGGCGAAGGTTCTCTGCATCCGCATCACATATCTCGGGGAGCTCGGCTACGAGCTGTACATACCCGCCGGCGAAGCAGTCGACGTCTATGACCGTCTGGTCTCAGCCGGTGAGTCATTCGGGCTCCGCCACGCCGGGCTCAAAGCTCTGAGCAGTCTTCGTTTGGAGAAGGGTTTTCGGGACTACGGGCACGACATTGACAACACAGACGGAATTGTCGAGGCAGGTCTCGACTTCGCCGTGGACATGGAGAAACCCGGGGGTTTCATCGGGCGAGACCAGGTGCTGACTCAGATGGCGGCACGCCCAACGAACCGGCGACTCCTTCAGGTCTTGGTCAATGATCCCGAACCACTGATGTTCCACGGTGAGGTGATGCATCGCAACGGAGAGTCGGTGGGTTACGTCCGTGCTGCCTCGTATGGGTTCACCTTGGGCGGCGCGGTCGGCCTGACGATGATCGAGGCCGACGAACCCGTGACAAGTGAGTATCTAGATGAGGGTGATTGGCAAGTCGAGATCGTCAACCGGAACTATCCGGCCACCGTCTCCACCAGACCGCTTTACGACCCGACTTCGGAACGCGTGAGAATGTGAAGCCATACGCACGTGGACCCATATGTCGAGCAAGTTCCGCACCCAGGGGTCAGTGCAGCCAGTCGAGGGTCATCCGAGTCGCAGCGTCGACCGCCCGCTCCGAACTCATTCCCCGGGAGAGCAGGGTTCCCCTGAATCCGGGGTCGATCAGGACGGAAACGACCTGAACAGCCTCCGGATCCGCTGCCCTTTCGCCAAGTGCTTTGAACATCATGGCCCCTAGGTTCTCCTCCCACATCTGATTGCTCTTCACCAGAGATGGATGATCTGGGCTCTTCCGATAGATCTTGTACGCCCAATCGCTGCTCTCGTATATCTCGTATAGGAGACCCACCAGGGAACGAATCCTTGTTTGAAGATCGGCCCCAGAGTCGATGTCATCGGCGGTCGGCATGCCGATGTCGTTGATCCAGGTCACCACTACGGCGTCGGCCAGATCCTCCGGGGTGGGATAGTGATAGAGAACCGTTCCCGGCGCGACGTCGGCCCGACGGGCCACCGCCTGCATCGAAGTGTCCTCGATGCCGTTCTCCGCGTATTCGGCATTGGCCGCTTCCAGGATCCGACGTTTGGTGTCGGCTACCGAGGCTGCCCGTTTTCCCAATCGATATGGGCGCTTTCCGCTCATACAAATATATTAGTTGCATCATGCAATTAAATAAAGTACATTCTGGAAAACCATAGACGAGGAGATGCGTGTGCAGGAGACGAAGTACCGGGAAGTCGAGCAGCGACTGTGGCAATCCGTCGAATTGAACCCAGAGGAACATTTCGTTCCACTGCCCAGGCTGGGGACCACGGTGCGAGTCCAGGAGGTAGGGGAAGGATCCCCTGTGCTGTTCATACACGGCGGCCCCAACAGCGGGTCGACCTGGGCGAACCTGGTTGCCGAGACACATGGTCTGAAATGCTTTCTCCTCGACCGCCCTGGAACCGGATTGAGCGACAGCTACGTGGCCAAGAAGGACACCCTCATCGATTTCGCCTCCCATCTTGTCGCAGATGTTCTTGATGGCCTCGGAATCGACAAGGCCCATGTGGTCGCTTCCTCGCTCGGCGGCTATTGCGCCTTGTGGAGTGCCGCCTCCACCCCCGAGCGATTCGATCGCATGGTCCAGATGGCGTGTCCTGCCCTTCTCCCGGGCCAGCATCTACCGCCATTCATGAAGGTGTTGATGGTCCCCGGGATGAGGAAGATCATCGGTGTCCTCCCGCCCAACAAGAAGGCCCAGGACTCCATCATGCGTCAGATCGGCCATGGTGCCAGCCTCGACGCCGGGACACTGCCGCCGGCACACGACGAGTGGTACACGGCGCTTCAGCGCTACACCAACACCATGCGCAACGACGGCGACATGATCTATTCGGTGAAGGCCAAGGGGGGCTTCGACGAGGAGGTGGCGCTGGATGGAGAGACCTTGTCGAGGGTTGAGACACCGACCCACTTCCTGTGGGGCGCCGACGACACCTTCGGTGGTGAGGATGTTGCCCGGTGGGTCACAGAGACAATGCCCAACGCAACACTGGAAATGATCGCCGACTCCGGTCATCTGCCCTGGCTCGATGATCCGGCCCATGTCGGCCAAGAGACAACTCGATTCCTGCTCAAGGAGCCTCTGGAACCAGCCACTGCCGCGGATCTGAACGAGAACAAAGGGGGAACGAAATGACCGAGGTGGCCGAACAGCGAATCACTCAAAGTGTAGAGCCGAGCTCCGGCGGTGAATGGATGAGACTGGCCAGATGGGGGGCCACCGGCTTGGTGGGGTTCTCACTGGGTCTGCAACTGGTTGTCGGGCTGATCCCACCGGTTCTTGTCATAGGCGTGGTTTTTGGCGTCCTCGCCGTCTTCCTGACGGGTGAGAGACGAAGACTCGGCCTGATCGCAGCGACCCTCGCGGCAGTAACCATTGTTGGTAACGCCCCCTTCATCATCGAGGACCTTGCCCACCCCAACGGCGGATGGGTGTTTGCGCTCACGCTGCTCAGCGTCCTCGCCGGCGCAGCGGTGATCATCGGTGGCCTTGGGGTGTTCTTCGGCTGGTCGCCCAAACCGATCTTCGCTATCGCCGTCACCTTTGGTGCGATCCTTGCCATGGGCACCGTCGTGTCACTGGTGTCGGCTGCCTCCGAGGAGTCCGTGGTAGCGGCGGCTGCCGATGTTGCGGTCACCGCACAAGGTGTTCAGTTCGGCCCGACCGAGATCGTCTTGACCGCGGACTCCTCTGGAGTGTGGATCGACAACAAGGACGGCGTCCGGCACACCTTCACCATCGACGACCTGGCGATTGATCTCGAGCTGCCCGGCAACACCGCACGTAGGGTCGACATCGAAGCCCCCAGCGGGGAGTACGCCGTGGTTTGTGAAGTGCCTGGTCACGAGAATATGTTGGCAACACTGACGATCGAGGGTTGAAAGGGGAAATGATGACAACTGCAGAGAGTGCACCGGTAGCGAATTCATCGGAGTCAGCCACCACCCGACAGAGGATCCGATTCTGGGCTCTCCTCGCCCTGACCGCCTTTCTCGGTTCGATCATCGCTTTCGTTGGTTTCGTGACGGCAGGGGGTGTCTGGTTCACCATCAGCGATGCGTTGGGCCTGATCCAAGCAATCACCATTGTCCCCCTGATTCTGGGCCTCGATCAACTGCTCAATACCGAAGAGACCTCGCTGGCGCGTGTGGGAAAGTGGCTCGGCATGACCGGCTGCTCCCTGGTTGGGGTAGGGAGCATCGTGCTGCTCACGTCTGATGTCTCTCATCAGTTCGTTCCCGCAGGTGGTGGACTGGGCATGCAGTTCGTCGGGTTCGGTCTCATCGGTGGCTGGTTCGTGGCACAAGGAGTCATATCCCGTCGCACCGGTCTGCTCGGCCGACGGACCACGTGGTCCGCTCTGGCGGTGGGTGCCGGATTTGTGATCGGGATACTCGGTGCCCCGTTCGGTCCCGAGAGCATCGCCACTTCATTGGGAGGGAGCATCGCCTTGATTGGGTTCATCGTGTGGACAATCTCGATCCGGAGCGAGATGGCCGCAACCGACTGATGAAGTGGAAGTGGATGGATTACCACCCTTGCCCGAAAGACCCATGAAGTCAGCTATCTACGACCTCTTCTACAAGTACTGGGCACCCTGGGATGCTGTTGGGGTCCGTGAGGATTTGAAGACTCTGCTCGCCTCCGGTCGGGTGGACCCGAGCCGGCACCGGCGTTCGATCGACCTCGGATGTGGTTCGGGAGCAAACGTCGTCTACCTCGCTGCTCGGGGGTTTGACTCCTTTGGCGTCGACTTCTCCCCCGTAGCTCTGGCCAAGGCCCATGAACGGGCCAACGAAGCTGCAGTGGACTGCACCTTCGTTCAGGGAGATCTCACTGCAGACTCGATTGACGAATTGGAAGGGGCATTCGACTTCCTGATCGACTTCGGGACGCTGGACGATTTGAGAGGACACCAGCGACGGGCGATGGTGGACACGATTGACAGGTTGTCGCGACCTGGTTCAGTCTTCCTCGAGTGGTGTTTCTACGGGCCTGTGGAAGATCTTCCGTTCTTCTCGCTCAATGGCCCTTCCCGTCTCGCCCCAACCCTGGTACCCGGTGAAGTCGAGGAGCTCTTTGGCGGCTTCTGGGAGATCGAGCCCTTCTCCGCCAATCCAGAGCGTCACCAGGCTGCCTTCCTGTTGACCAAGAGATGAATCTTGGGCTTTTCGCCGGCAAGGTTGGCCGCCTCGGCGGTTCGGCCAAGTAGGCTCTCATGACCCACCCGTCAAGGAACCTCATTGCATATGCCCACCTCTTCGATATCCGGGAAGCAGGCCCTGGTGGCTTCTGTCTTTCTTCTGCTGCTGGCCTCGTGCGGGGGTGCTGCTGCTGATCCTGACGATCCGTTGGCGGTTGACCAATACGCGGTGGATCAGCATGGGATGCTCGAGGCCTGGGGAGCGACAACGGGAGATGGGGTAGTGATTGCCATTATTGACACCGGTATCGATATGGATCATCCGGATCTGGCTGACCGAATTGTTGCTGGCCATGACTGGGTCGATGATGATGATATTCCGAACGATGAGAACGGCCACGGAACCCATGTGGCGGGTTCGGCCGCAGCGATCGGAAACAACGCAATCGGGGTGATCGGCATGGCCCCGGAGGCCAACATCATGCCCTTGAAGGTGCTCGGGGCTGATGGGTCGGGTAGTTCGGATGACATTGCTGAGGCGATTCGGTGGGCGGCAGACAACGGAGCGGATGTGATCAACCTCTCACTGGGGGGGTCAAGCAACCTGCTCGGTCGGATCTACAACAAGGTTGATCCGACTAATCAGGCTATTGAGTACGCCAACGACAAGGGTGTTGTGGTTGTGGCCGCGGCCGGCAACGACGACACATTTCTGACCGCCTACAACACCGAGACGCCGGTGCTGGTGGTCAACGCGACGAACGAGGTGGGTGAGAGTGCCAGGTTCTCTAATTTCGGGGATCCTAGAGCGGTGTCTGCGGCAGGTGCCCGGATCATCTCCACTGCACCGACCTACCCCACGACGATCTGGCCGGAGGGCTCCGACGGCTACGAAGAGCTCGACGGGACCTCGATGGCCTCTCCTCATGTGGCGGGTATTGCAGCGTTGATGATCGATTCAGGCATCAGATCGCCCAGCGAGGTGAGAGACCGGCTGATCGACACGGCATCGAATCCGAGCAACGACCCACTGTTAGGTGCTGGTCTCGTTCAAGCTGACAGAGCCGTGCGCAGCGGATTCGGGTTGACGGACACCGTCGTGCTGCTCGTCGCCGCAATCGGCCTCGTGGTGGCGCTCTTCTGGCGACGCAGACGAACACGGTGACCCTCACCGATCGGATCGGTCGGTGACAGCTACGACAAGACCTTCCAGTCTGTGTGTGGGCGGACAGGTCTGCTGAACGCCTCGGGGTTCCTCTCCTATTCCCAGGACACTTCGAATAGACGTACCGGCTCCGGAAATCCTTTCAGGGCGATCGAACCCCGGTCCATGAAGGGAAAACCCTGAAACTGCTCCTGGACTGAAAACGAGTTCCCCAACGTCTTCACCGACCTCAGGGGCTGGCAGTTGACCTTGCCTCCGCCGAGAACATGCACGCATTCTCAGGAGGCGTCAAGTAGCATCGAAAATAGTGAAGGTGACGAGGGGACAGGACCTATGACAAGAGCCATACTGATTCTCGCGATGCTCCTAGCCGCGTGTGGCGGGGAACTGGCCGAATCTACAACAGAACCCGCCGACGATGGCCCCGATCCGACTACCGCCACCGACCAGGGGGCGCCACCCGAAACCCAGGCCCCGGCCGAGGAGCCGGCCGAGGAGCCGGCTGACGAACCAGCGCCTGAGCCCGATGCCATTGCCATCACGCTCACCATCGGAGATGAGACATGGGAGTTCCCGGGAGCACTGTGTGCCTTCCAAAACGCCCCTGCCGGTGAAGCCGGCTCAGAATGGAACGTCTCCTACGTCACCGATGGGCTTCAGGTGTATGTCGCTGACGACTCCTTCGGGCTTCTCGTGTCCGTCGCCGATATCGAGAACGGTGGTAACCCGACCGTCTACTGGGAGGCCATCAACGAAGAAGTGGATATCACGGTGAACGGGGACGAGATCTCCGCCAGCGGAGCATTCACCGACCGTGTCAACGGTGGAACCGCCGAGGGAACACTTACCGCGAAGTGCCCAGATTGGTACGACGCCACGGAATGAGACGCTCTCACAGCGACCGGGACAGCGTTTCTCAACGATCCGCTAGTTCCGGGCCTCTCATTCTTCGCACCGCTCCCTCCGGGTGCTGAGCTGGAACCACTCACTCTGCAGGCAACCTGCGACCAATAGGATCATTGACTATTCGTTGTGGAGCTGAGGGGATTTGAACCCCTGACCCCCTCGTTGCGAACGAGGTGCTCTGCCAGGCTGAGCTACAGCCCCTTTCGGGAGCCAGAATTCTACCGGTGGCTGGTCGGTGAGCCAGATCGTGCGTTTCTGGAGGCAGTTAGGCCCGTATATGGGCTTAACTACCGGAGGTTTCAGAAATGGCGGAGGTCTTCGCGGAGACGTTCTTGGACGACAGTTGCGGTCAGGTCGGAGCGGGAGCGTTCGACGAGTGACCGGGAGACGTCAGTGGTACGGCGAAGGCTGTTGGTCATCCCGTCGGGGTAGTCGATGCCGGCGAGCATGTCGACGATCTTGTCCATCTCCTCGAGAGTTGACTCGGCCTCGGCGATCTTCTCGTCGCGGAGCAGGTCGAGCATGTGACGTCGCATCTCCCCCACTGCCTCGCCCAGACCGTGGAGATAAGGAACAGGGTCGATCCCCAGATCCTCGAATGTGGGCACATCGTCGTTTCTGAAGATCGCCGCGGTGATCCGTGCCTCGGCGTACTCCTTGGCGGCGTCGGAAACGAACCCGGCATTCTTGATCTCCGGATGGTCAGCCGACACGTTGTTGATCTCCTCGAGCAACGCTCCGGCTTCTCCTATCAGACCAGCCGCCTTGTCCCATTCGCCGCGATGCAATGCCCGGATCCCGTTCGCCGAAGCCCGGATGACCTTTCGCGACCCGGTGATGGCCTTCTCCCGCGCAGCAAAGCGAGCATCGAGAATGGAACGGATTCTGTCGATCGAGTCGAGATTCAACTGCCGATGACTCGAACCTGGGGCTCTTCCAGATCGGCTGAGCGCTCCGCCACGTGGGTCACCTTGAGACGCGCCGCTCGCCGTTGCCTCATCTGGGCAAGAACCGCCATGTAGAGGCCGACAAGTGAGGTAAAGAACAGTCCGACGAGAAGCCAGGCAAGCGAGTTGACATACCAGGCGAGACCGAGACTCACGGTGGTGAGAAGAGTCAGACCGACAAGTGTGCGGCGACGTCGTGAGCGGATGACACTTCGATTGCTGGAAGCAAGGTCGGCTGCGCTGTGCCTCTGGACGTCCGCCATGGTGTGAGACCACCGGTCGAACTCCTCGGTGGACGTCTTCGATCCCTCACGGCGGTCACTGAAGACAACTGGAAGCAGATAGACGCTCCAAACGGCTGCAATCACAAGCAGACCGACTATGACGCTTGTTTCCATGTCCTGTGCTTACTCCGTCCAATGCCGAGCGTAATGAGATTGCCCACCATCAATCAACGACCTTCGACGTTTGCCACTCGCCCGATCTGCCTCCGGTCTTGCGGAGAAGGTGGACCGACTCGATCGTCACGCCACGCTCGACGCTTTTCACCATGTCATAGATGGCGAGAGCAGCAATCGAAACGGCTGTCATTGCCTCCATCTCAACCCCGGTCTGGCCTGTCGTTGAAACGGTAGCTGTGATTCGAATGCCATGCCCAACCGGCTCCAGGTTGAGCTCGACTCCAGTCAGTGGAATCGGGTGGCAGAGCGGTATCAAGTCCGCGGTTCTTTTTGCCCCCGCGATTCCCGCCACACGCGCAACCGCGGCCGCGTCGCCCTTCGGCAGATCACCCGAGAAGAACTGTGCGGCCAGACCGGGGGACATTGAGATGTATCCCTCGGCCACAGCGACTCTGTCAGTGATCTCCTTGCCGCTCACATCCACCATGTGCACCTCGCCGGCCTCGTTGAGATGGGTGAATTCCTGGTCAGACGTCATAACGATGTTCCCTGGTCTCTGGACTTCGGAACAGTTCTATCAGCACCGGCTCTCCCGCTTCGATCGTCTCCACTCCTCTAGGCACAACTGCAAAGGCGTCGGCAACCGCTGCAACCGAAAGGACGTTAGAGGCCTGACCCCCGGCCTGCGTCGCTCGGACGGCAGCGCCATCACCTTCCAACCTGACCCGGAGAAACACGACCTTTGCCGGATCGGTCACGAGTCGCTCACCGGCAGCGACCGTCACCTGCGGTCTGAGCACCTCACTCGCTCCCTGCATTGTGAGCAGGGCAGGCCTGACAAACTGCTCAAAGGAAACAACCACCGACACCGGGTTGCCGGGAAGTCCGAAGAAAGGGGTGCCACCCAGGTGTCCGAAGGCAAGGGGCTTACCGGGCTTCATGGCGACCTGAATGAAATCGACTTCTGTCTCGTCGCGCAAGACGAGTTTCGTCACGTCGTAGTCTCCCATCGAGACCCCACCGGAGGTCACTATCGCTTCGGTTTCGACGGCCGCCCGGCCCAGAGCGGCACGAAGCTCGTCGGCATCATCGCCTATCCGCCCGTAATCGATCACGTCGGCGCCGGCATCCTCGAGAAGACCTACCAGCATCGGTCGATTGGAGTCACGGATCATCCCCGGAGCCAGGTTCCGAGTGGCCGGTGGCTGAAGTTCGTCGCCGGTTGACATCACCCCTACCCGGGGGCGTCGAGACACGACCGGCTCCACGACACCCATCGTCGCCAGAACACCAACATGTACGGGCCCCATGCGCAGGCCGGGTTCGAACACGACCTGACCGGCTCGGACATCTCCGCCGGCCTCACGCACATGGGTGCCTTCTCCTACCACGGTGTGAATCCTCACGTTGTCACCATCGGCAGTCGTGTCTTCGACCCGCACGACGGTGTCAGCACCATCAGGCATCGGAGCACCAGTCATGATCCTGATGGCCTGACCGTCTCCCACGGAGACCGACGCGACCTGACCAGCCGGCAGGTCACCGAGCACTGCGAGAAGAGCCTCAGGCTCGCGGACATCCACGCCACGGACCGCGAAACCGTCCATGGCCGAGTTGGCGAAGTGGGGCACCTCCTCCCCGGATACGACCGCTTCGGCCAGGACCCTGCCAAGACTTTCGTCGAACGGAACGGTCTCCGTGTCGAGCCGTCGTACCGAACGCAGTATCTCAGACCGAACTGCTTCAAGTGTTCTCATCTCACCTACCCGAACAACTCAGGACCGAAGCGGTCGAGACCAAACTCATATGAAGCCCTGAGCAGACCCTGGGGAGTTCCGACATCCAGAAGATCCTCACCCGCCACGAAGCCGCGTAGCCGCCCACGCTGGCCTAGCTCGTGGATGGCATCGGTGAGTTGGATCTCACCACCGACCCCCGGCAAGGTCTTCTCGAGAATGGAGAACACCTCTGGGGTGAAGACATAACGACCGACCAGGCCAAACCGGGATGGAGCCGCCGCGGCGCCCGGCTTCTCGACTGCCCCGGCGAGGTCTAGATACCCGTCCACCACATCTGAGTCGGGAATCACCACTCCGTATCTGGAGAGGAACTCATCATTGAGCTCACGGAGACACATCACCGACACCGCTCCCTCTCGACTGCCCGAGCCCAGAGACTCAAGGACGTCACGTCCGGGTCGAACGATGTTGTCGGAGAGAAGGCAAAAGAAGGACCGATCACCCACCATGTGAGCGGCCTCACTCACGGCGTGGCCGAGTCCGAGCGCCTCCTCCTGAACGACCGGTCGGATTCGGATGTCCTCGAGACCGGGAAGCGCCCCGTCGAGGCTGAAATGCTGCGCCACCAGATGACCGGCATCGAGGTCCACCACGACAACGGCCTCCTTGGCTCCAGCACGTGCCGCCTCCTCTACCGAATACTGAATCGCCGGTCTGTCGACAACGGTGAGAAGAGCCTTGGGAACCACCCGGGTCGCCGGGCGCATTCTCATACCGCGTCCAGCCGCCGGGATGACGGCAACATCGATGCTCACGTCGGAACCTTCTCCTCGCTCCCTCTGACCATCCTCGCGATGTTGGCCCGATGGCGCCAAACGATGAGAGCGACCGTCATCACCATCCACATGAGACTCAATCCGCTGACCCCCTGCCAGATGGCCAGCGGGATCGCCAATATGATCACTATCAGCGAGGAAACCGAGGCAATCTTGGTGAACCTCGCAAGGACTGCCCAGATGACAATGGTGATTGCCGCCACCTGCCATACGGTAAAGATCACCACCCCAAAGCCCGTGGCCACACCCTTTCCTCCCTTGAATCTGTGAAAGACCGGGTAGCAGTGACCCAATACTGCGGCGAAGCCGGCTGCGAACGCCCAGTGCGAGAGCTCGTTGGACGGCATCGTCGCGACGAGACCACCCGCAACAAACCCCATGGACGCTCCAATCACGCCTTTCAGCGTGTCGCCGATCAGCACCATCGCCGCCGGTAGTCGACCAAGTGTCCGCAGGACATTGGAGGCGCCAGGGTTGCCGCTGCCCACCTCACGGATATCGACCCCGTGCATCCGGGCGACGATCACCGCAAAATCGATGCTTCCCACCACATAGGCGCCGACAAGGGCAAGGGCGATCGTCATAGAGCGATCATATTGGCGCCCCTTCAGCAAAGCTGAACAGGTGGGGAATGGAAGACCTCGGGGTCAGGTTCTACACTTGACTGGTTCCACCCTTCCAAGCCGGTCACACCCACCCATGCCAACATACGAATACGCCTGTAAACAGTGTGGTGAGAACATCGAGATCTTTCAATCGTTCTCCGAAAAACCGCTGAAGAAGCACAACGATTGCGGCGGGGAGCTGAAGAAGGTCTTTCATGCCCGAGGCATCGTCTTCAAAGGCTCCGGGTTCTACGCCACGGGCAACAGGTCTTCCGGCGGTTCGAAGCCACCGGAGAAATCGGACACCTCGACCAAGACGTCTTCGGAGTCCAAGTCGAAGTCCCAATCGAAGTCGCAGTCGAAGCCGAAAGCGAGCTCTTCGACTTCCAAAGACTCCTGACGACTCCCTTCTCCCGGGGACGCCGGCCCCGTAGGTTCAAAACATGTTGTGGTTGGCTTCGCCACCGATCGGAAGATGGGTCGCCGCCGGACTTCTCGTCGTCATCGCCATCTGGGTCGAGTTCCGGCCTGATCCTCTTGTCGACCATCCATTTGCAATCGAGGCGATAGCGGCTGGAGATGATCTCACGTCGATCAACACCGAGATCCGACGCATCCCCTCCGGTCTGTTGGATCTGGTCCACCCCGACGCTGTGGCAGCAGTAGCAATCGAGAAAGGCGAGCCGATTCTCGTTTCCGACGTCGGAGACGGCGATTCGGCTATCCCGTCCGGCTGGTGGGTCATCTCCGCGGACGTACCCGCCATTGCTCGAGCCGGCGACGAAGTCAAGGTCGTCCTGCTCGACTCTGGCAAAGTGGTCGAGGGTGTGATCGCATTCTCGGTACCCGAAGACCCTTTCGCCGCGGCAAGCGGCGGCATTGCGGTGGCGCCAGCGTCGGCCAGTGAGGTCGCAGTAGCTGCCGCAGACTCGCGAATAGCGGTACTTGTCTCCACTGGCTGAGCACTACCGTGCCCGATGTGGCAGCCGCGATCATCTGGGGCCTGATCCAGGGTCTCACCGAATTCCTCCCTGTCTCATCGTCGGGACACCTCGTGATCATCCCTGCATTTCTCGCAGAGCTCGGCGTGGAAATCGCTCCTCCCAGCCTCGCCATCACGGCCGTACTCCATCTGGGAACCCTGCTGGCGGTCCTCATCTACTTCCGGGAGGATGTGATGAGGGTTCTCCGGCTGCGTACCGAGCCCGAAGGGCGCAAGATCGCGCTGTTGGTGGCCATCGGAACCATCCCTGCCATCGTCGGGCTCCCACTCAAAGACAACCTCGAATTGTTCCAGGCAACCGTCTCCAATGTCGGCTGGGCCCTCATGGCGACCGGTGTGATTCTCGTCATAGGCCAGCGACTAGCCACCGGGACGCGGGCATTCATCGACGGACGCGTTCCCGATGCCGTCATCGTCGGAATTGCCCAGGCCTTCGCCCTGATCCCCGGCATTTCGAGGTCGGGCATCACGATCAGCGCCGGGAATGGGAGAAAGTTCTCCCCCGTCGAAGCAGCCCGGTTCTCGTTCCTGCTTGGGATCCCCGCGATTGCGGGGGCCGGACTCACCCAGCTACCGGATCTCATCGGATCAGGGGAGTTTGGGCCAGAGCTCATCGTCGGTTTTGTTGTCGCCGCCGTGTCCGGATACTTCGCCATTGCCTGGCTGCTGGCGGCCTTGCGCAGGGTTGGACTGATTCCATTCGCTGTCTACTGCCTGGCGGTCGGCCTACTCACCGTTGTGGTCTTCTAGGAGATGCCTGAGCAAAACGTCATCGGCGGCGACCTGGAGCCGTGCAGCATCGATCCGATCACGGGCTGGTTTCGTGATGGCAACTGCGAGACGGCACCTGAGGACATGGGAAGTCACACGATCTGTGCGGTAGTCACCGCCGAGTTTCTCGAGCATCAGCGCACCGCCGGCAACGATTTGACCACTCCTATGCCACAACACCACTTCCCCGGTCTGAAACCCGGTGACCGATGGTGCGTCACCGCACGCAACTGGCTGAGGGCCTACCGCGATGGGTTTGCCGCGCCGGTGGTGCTCGCCTCGACTCATGAGAGGGCTTTGCAGATCGTCCCGCTAGAGGTGCTCGAAGAACATGGGGTCGATGTCCCCGACGACCCGGGCGGGCTCAGCGCGTAGCCCCCACACCTATTGGGAGTAGTTGGAGGACATTCGCATCGTTTCAGAGATGTGAACATTGATGAGAGATGGCAGTCCTGACTGGCGTGCCCTCTCCAGGGCCGGTCGAATCTCGTTTGGGTCGTCGACAAACTCGCCGTGACCGCCAAGGCCTCTGACCATCTCGTGATAAGGCCTGATGCCGAGATCGGTCGCCACCAGCCGATCGGGATAGGCCATTTTGTGAAAGGTCTTGATGTTGGCCCAGACACCGTTGTTGCCGACCACCCCGATGATCGGCAGGGCAAGCCTGACCATGGTGTCGTACTCCATGGCGTTGAACCCGAATGCTCCATCACCAAAGACGATGCCCACCATCTTCTCGGGGAAGACCGTTTTGGCCGCTATGGCATAAGGCGCACCGGTGCCAAGCGTGCCAAACGGACCAGGGTCGAGGACATGGCCAGCGGTCGAGGTCTGGAGCCAGCGGGCAGTGGTGGAGACGATGTCGCCGCCATCGACGGCGACAATGGAGTCCGGTCCGAAGAACTCGGCAACCTCCCTCGCAAACCTCTGTGGCATGACGGGCGAGGAGTCGTCGGTGGCCTCGACAAGCGCGGCTGCTGCGCTCTCCGCCTCGGCGTTCATGATTTCCGAGGTCCAGGACGGTGTCTCCTCGCGTCTGATGTCGTCTGCCCTGGCGACAAGTTGGCTCACCACGGTCATCGGATCGGAGACCACTCCCACATGCGCAGGTCGATTCCAGCCCACTTTCGCAGGGTCGGCGTCGATCTGAATGACCGTCGCATCATCTGAGATCTTCCCGCCATACCCGGTTCGGAAGTCCCAATCCACGCCGAGGGCAAGCACCACGTCGGCCCCGGCCATGGCTTGCGACCGCCGATGATTGCCAAGAAGCGGATGACGATGAGGCAGCGAGCCGCGAGCCCGGCTGTTTACGTAGGTCGGGGCCTGCAAGAGTTCCGCAAGGTCGGCGAGTTGGTTGGGCTCACCCGAGAGCGCGCCGACACCGGCAAAGACCATGATCCGGTCGGCATTCCCAAGCGCCCCGATTATCTGATCGAGAGTGTCGTCATCTGCCCCAAAACCGGCTGAGGCTCGAGAGGAGGTCGGAAATCCGACAGCGGTCTCCTCGACCATGTCGAACTGGACATCCATCGGCACATCGAGGAACACAGGACCGCCCCTTCCCTCGAAGGCGTGGCGTGCCGCAGTGGCGATGTAGTCGGCAAGACGGTCCACCTGCCATGCGGTGGCCGACCATCTGGTGATTGAGTGGAACAGCCGGGTGTGATCCATCTCCTGAAGCCCGCCCTTGAGCTCCTGGCGAATCAAATGACGCCCCCCGATGACAAGCATCGGGATGGCAGCGTAGAAGGCCGTAGCCACACCGGTGATCGTGTCGGTGACGCCGGGCCCGGCAGTCACCGCAGCAACACCCAGCTTCCCGGTCAAACGGGTGTACGCCTCGGCAGCATGCGCCGCAGCCTGCTCGTGACGGAAGTCGACGACACGAATCCCCTCCTGGACACAACCGTCGAGAATCGGCACGATGTGCCCACCGGTGAGGGTGAAGACGGTGTCCACACCTTCGGACTTGAGAGCCCGGGCGATTATCTGTCCGCCGTGGATCTGCGCCATGCGACGACGGTATTAGAGGACGGCGTCCAATCCCAAGTGGACACCCCCGGGAAGAGACTGAACCTTTCGTGCGGCAAGGAGCGCCCCGGCAGCGAACGACTGGTAGCTCGTTGAGAGATGCTCTATCGAAAGGACCTCACCGGCGTTGGAAAGGGCAACCTCTTGCTGGGATAGGACACCAGGGAGACGAAGTGAGTGGATTCTCACCCCTTCGACCGATGCCCCTCTCGCTCCCGTGACTAGTTCCTCTGAGCCCTCGGCGGAGGTTCCACCTGCCGCTCCAATACCCATCGCCGATGCCAGCGCCGTACCCGAGGGAGCGTCGGGCTTGGACGAATGATGACGCTCGATGACCTCCACAGCCTCGAAGTGGCCGGCGGCCTCGGCGGCGAAACGCATCATCAACACTGCGCCAATGGCAAAGTTGGGGACCACAAGACACGGTGCACCGGTGCCCCACAGCTCACGGAGATGATCGAGTCGCTCCGGTGTGAATCCCGATGTGCCGACCACAGCCGCCATCCCGAGATCACGCCAGGAGGCGAGATTGTCGAACACGACATCGGGGTGCGCCGTCTCGATCATCACATCGGCGTCAACATCAGCTTGCTCCCCGGCGATGGGCACCCCCGCCATCTCCGAGGCGGCACGCTTGGGGTTGAACAAACCTGAGAGCGTGAGGTCATCCGATGCGACGATCCCCTCGATGATTGGACCGGCCAGATTCCCCCCTGCCCCCGAGACAGCTACACGAATCACCTGTCCGCCAACGCCTCCGTCAACGACTCCTCGAATACCTGAAGCGACGTGGCCACGTCCTCATCGGTATGAGCCGCACAGACGAACCACGGCTCGAGAGCGTCCGGACAGGGCATTACGCCCTTCTTGATCATGCGAGAACAGATGTCCTCGTAGAGGTCGGTGTCATGGCCCGCCGCGTCGCGGAACTCCTTTGGCTCTCCCTCTCCCAGGTAGATCGAGAACATCGACGGATGACCGGTGATCTTCCCCTCGACACTCAGCTCGGAGAGGATCCCTTCCAGACCCTCCATCAGTGCCTGTCCCACTTTCTCGACGCGGGCAAGTGGCTCACCGGTGGTGAGCTGGTCAATCGTCGCGGTCGCAGCCGCGACGGCCACCGCGTTGCCCGAGTATGTGCCCGCCTGGGTGATGCCACCCTTCCGCCAGCCCTCGATTAGCTCACCCCTTGTGGCGATGGCAGCCACCGGGAAACCGTTTCCGAGGGCCTTGGCGTAGGTGCCGATGTCGGGTGTCACCCCGAAGTACTCATTGGCTCCACCGACGGCGATTCGAAATCCCGTCTTGACTTCGTCAAAGATGAGAACGGCTCCGGACTCATCGCACAGCCGACGCAGACCTTCGAGATACCCGTCCCCAGGCATCAAACCGAAGGCGTTGCCCAGCATCGGTTCCACGATGACCGCGGCGATCCGGTTTCCTTCGTCCTGGAAGGTCCTCTCGACCAACTCGAGATCGTTGAAGGGGAGAGTTCGGATATAGGTGCGTATCGAGTCAGGTATGCCAGAAGAGGACTGCCATGGCACCGGGCTGAACCTCGAGCCGAGGGCGTCGGGGGGCGCGCCCGCCGTCGAGAACATCACGTAGTCGTGGACCCCGTGATACTGGCCCTCGAACTTGACAACGATGTCCCTTCCGGTGACACCGCGGGCAAGTCGGATGGCATGCATGGTCGCTTCGGTGCCGGTGTTGGTGAATCGCATACCGTCGGCCCAGCGGAGAGCTTCCATCACCTTCTCCGCGGCCTCTATCTCACGCCGTTGGGTCATCGCAAAGCTGGTGCCGGAGGCGGCCGCTTCGGCGACGGCGGCTGTCACCTTCTCCTCCCCGTGACCGAGAATGACCGGTCCGAAGCCAAGCTGATAGTCGATGTAGCGTTTTCCGTCCATGTCGATGAGATGACCGGCCTCACCGTGGTCGATGACGATCGTGTCGTGATCGCCCCAATAGCGGAACTGGCTGGAGACACCGTTTATCAATACGGACGACGCCCGTTCGAACCACTCGGCGGTTCTGATTCCTTGAAGACTCATGACTCTCGCTCCACTAGGGGTCTGGCGTGAAAATAGCCCGCGGATCTCGCAAGTGAGCGCTAGCCGTAGATTGTTCTCAGCACAGCCATCGCTTCGGCCACGATCACGCCGTCGGACTCTGCCTCCATGTCCCCGGCTACCGAGCCGGCGTGGAAAGCGAGCACGATCGGTCTTCCGGTGACATCCTCGAGGTCGTACCACTGCGCCCACTTACCGCGGTCCTCAGCGATGTAGCCGAAATAGTCGACGTCTTGATCCCAAAAAGCGTATGGGAACTCGAGTACGACCTTGTTGAGAAGGCCCATCCCGAAGCGATCGATTGCCCCCTGCTTCTCGTCCGGCAGCGGTGGTTCGAACAGAACGCCTTTCGCCTTGAGAACTCCGAGCGGCAGCGTGACAACGACATGATCGTGGGTGAACTCCTCGCCGGCGATGGAGATCGTGGTGCCCTCCGCTCCCCAGACCACCCGTTCAACGGGGCTGTCGAGCCGAATATCCAGATCGTCGGTGAGAGTCTTCAGCAGTTGGAGATAGCCGTTCGGAAGGAGCACATCGCCGCCAGGGAAATAGTTGCCTTCGTGTGGAGCATCAGCCGACAGATGCCCCACATCAGCGGCATACTCATGTTCGAAGGTGGCGACCACCGCGAAGTTGAACTGGTCCACATACTCCTGAGTGCGATCCGCAAGAGCTTCTTCGACAGCAGCCTGAATCGTCAGACCTCTCCCGGCCGCGCCATTCACAGTTCTAGTCGCGCCAGCCCAGAACCTGTCGGGGACACGGTTGCCGTCGACGTCATACGTGATTGTGGAGTCGTAATCGGTGGGGACTCTCGGCGCGTCGATCGCATCGGCAATGGCTGTCATGGGATTGCCATCGACACCATCAATCCACGACGCTCCAAGATCGACCGGCACGTCTAACGACACGTCGGTGTGGACGCGACCGCCGATCCGCTGTCGTGCCTCATAGATAACGACCTCGAAGCCGGCGTCGACCAACTGTCGCCCAACCGCAATCCCGGCAGCACCAGCGCCGATAACTCCAACAGCCGCGTTCGGATTGGCCACTGCTACCAGCTTGGTTGCTGCGTCACGTCCAGACATCAATGCTCCCTGAACCGTCGCGGGATTTGAACTAGAGGTCGCCTCGCCTGCGAAGAACAAGGTGTTGGCGACGGGTGCTGCGAGAAGCTCGCGGTCGCCAGGGCGACTGTCAAGAGAAAGGTACGAATAGCTACCCCGAGCAAACTCATCCGCCCGCCACCGCGTGATCACGACGTCTGTGGGGTCCGGGATCGTCTTCCCAAGCCCGGGCTTGGGTGAGCTCCTCACACAACCCGATAGCACGGCAACTGATCCGAGGCCCATGAGTTGTAGGAAGTGTCGGCGATCGATGGTCGTCATCGAGCGACAGCCCCTTTGCGGCCATCGTCGATGCGATCTGCCACGGTCTCGAACAGACACTTCTCTCTCACTCTGGTTCCTTTTGCCACACCTACTCTCCCCTCAGGATCCGCGATCGTGCTCAGCGCCGCGAGGAGTGAAAGCCCAGCCTCAGTCCATGGTGAGGGCGACGCCGGCGAAGCCGCCGGAAAAGCCACCAAGGAGAATTCCTGGAAGCAGCGCGGTGACAAAGGAGTCGCCCAGATCGAGGTCGGTTATTAGCCAGACAGCGACTGTCAACAAGACGATCGTCGATGGGAGAGCGATCATCACACCCTTGACGATGGCCCTGCCCATTCGGGCGGCCGGTGTGATCTCGTTCTCTGCAACCTGCTCAGACATGGTGGTCATCATGCCAGATCTGGAATGCAGATTGAAAGTCCCGACCTGGTCAAAGTCCAGTTAGCGTACCGATGCCGATGTACACGCCTTACGAACAGCGCAAGACCGAAATCCCGTTTGCCTCCGCGGAGTACATCTCCTTTGCATCCCGCAACTCCTTTCTGGGGGTCCCGGCGGCAACCCCCGACGACTTGGGCGATGGAGACGTAGTCATTCTCGGAGCTCCCTTTGACTGGGGAACCACGTACCGACCCGGGGCTCGATTCGGACCGGCGGCGATCCGTAATGCCGACTACGGGGCGATGGACGGGTACCGCCCGCATCTACTCACCGGGATCGACCCGCTAGGAGTTCTCGGCGTGGTCGACATCGGAGACGTCAACGTGATTCCTGGCGAGATGGAGGAGTCAGTCGAGCGGATTGCCGATGTTGTCGCGGATATCACTGCTGCGGGCAAGGTACCCATCATCCTCGGAGGCGATCACACCATCACCTGGCCCGATGCACTAGGTGTTGCCCGGGTGCACGGATTTGGCGAGATCGCCTTGATTCACTTCGACGCCCACGCCGACACCGGGTTTCTCCAGCGTGGAGGACTGGCCGGGCACAGCACGCCGATGCGTCGCCTGGTCGAATCCGGTGCCGTTCCCGGTCACCGTTTCGTCCAGATCGGGCTGCGCGGCTACTGGCCCGAGCCGGAAGTCATCGAATGGATGGGTGAGCAGAAGATGCGAACCTTCATGATGAACGAGATCATGGATCGTGGTCTCGACGATGTCGTCGACGAGGCGGTCGCCTATTCACTCGATGGTGGAGCAAAGGGTGTGTTCATCTCGGTGGACATCGACGTCGTCGATCCGGGTATGGCCCCCGGAACGGGTACTCCCGAGCCCGGTGGTCTCAACTCCCGCGATCTCCTCGACACCATCCGGAGAATCTCCAAGGATCTCAACGTGCTCGGCGCAGACATCGTCGAGGTATCGCCACCATATGACGGACCGGGAGAGCAGACCGCCTACCTGGCGAACCGTCTTGTCCTCGAAGTCCTCAACGGAATGGCGGAACGCAAAACGGGGCATTGAGGAGGTGTCTTGGGGTGTGCCCGACCGCGGTCGTCACTCCTAGTGCGGCTCCTAAGGTAACCATCACCCGACCTCAGGAGACAGAGGATGCCACGTGACCCCCGTTTCGACCTGTTGTTCGAACCTGTCGAGATCGGACCGGTGACGGCACCCAACCGTTTCTATCAGGTTCCACATTGCACGGGCATGGGGTATCGCCGTCCTAATTCGGTCGCTGCCCTTCGTGGGGTCAAGGCCGAAGGGGGTTGGGGAACCGTCTGTACCGAGTACTGCTCGATTCATCCATCGTCCGACGATGAACCATTTCCGTCTGCGTCGATATGGGACGACGGGGACATCAAGGCGATGTCGATGACCGTGGAGGCGATCCATGAGCACGGTGCGCTCGCAGGTATCGAGCTCTGGCACGGAGGTGCCGGATCGGCAAACCACTACTCCCGTGAGACGCCCCTGGGCCCTTACAGCATGCCCGCCGGTGTGGACGACCCTCTGCAGACAAAGGCAATGGAGAAGTCCGATATCAAGGACCTCAAACGGTGGCACCTCGAGGCTGCCCGACGCGCCAAACGTGCGGGATTCGACATCATCTACGTCTATGCATGCCATTGGTACCTACTCCGTCAGTTCCTGCTGCCTTCCAATCAAAGGACCGACGAGTACGGAGGATCTCTGGAGAACCGAGCTCGTCTACTCAAAGAACTGATCATCGAGACCAAAGAGGAAGTCGGTGACACCTGTGCGGTCGCGGTTCGGTTCTCGGCAAGCACGAGCGGAGAGGACGATGACCAGGACACGGCAGAGCCGCGGGAGATGCTCGAGCTTCTTGCCGATCTCCCTGATCTGTGGGATATAACAGTGCACGACTATTCGTACGAGATGGGGACCTCGCGCTTCGTCCCCGAAGCCGGGCTCGAACAAACAATGTCGTGGGTCAAATCAGTTACGGACAAACCGGTGGTCAGTGTCGGGAGATTCACCAGCCCCGAAACCATGCTGCGTCTCGTTCGCCAGGGAGTGGTGGATCTGGTCGGTGCTGCTCGCCCGTCAATCGCCGATCCATTCATCCCGACCAAGATCGCCGAAGGCCGCGACGACGAGATCCGGGAGTGCATCGGGTGCAACATTTGCTACGTCGGCGACCAAACGGGAACTCCGATCCGCTGCACGCAGAATCCGACAATGGGCGAGGAGTGGCGCAAGGGCTGGCACCCAGAGTACATCCCGGAAAAGGGGTCGGACTCTTCGGTTCTGATCGTTGGCGGTGGGCCCGCAGGCCTCGAAGCGGCAGTCGCTCTTGGCAAGCGCGGCTATGAAGTGGCCCTGACCGAAGCCCGTCGTGACCTCGGAGGCCGGGTGGCGCTCGAGTCACGTCTACCCGGACTCGCGCAATGGGGACGCGTCCGGGATTGGCGTCTGACAATGATCGAGAAGCTGAAGATCGTCGACTACTTCCTGGAGAGCGAGATAGACGAAGACCAGATCCTCGAATACGGCGCGGATCATGTAGTGATTGCAACCGGGGCGAAGTGGAGACGTGACGGCGTAGGGAGCGAGCACAACGAACCCATCCCCGGGTGGGACAGCCCCACTGTCATCACTCCTGACGACATACTCGACGGATTTCAGCCCGAAAGTCCCGTTGTGGTCTACGACGACGACCACTACTACATCGGCGGTGTGATTGCAGAGTTGCTTCGGCGGGATGGCCTCGATGTGACCCTGGTGACTCCTGCGAACCAGATCTCTACGTGGACCAGACACACCGAGGAGCAGTACCGCATCCAACAGCGGATTGTCGAACTCGACATCACGATCGAAACCGGCATGGCCTTGGCAGGTATTGGCGCAGACCACGCTGTCCTTGAATCGATCTACACCGGCAACACAAAGGAGATAGGCGCGGCAACTGTGGTGATGGCCACCTCACGCACACCCCAGGATGCCCTCTATCACAGCCTCGTCGGCCAGATGGCAATCGAACGCATCGGTGACTGTCTCGCTCCCGGCACTATCGCCACGGCGGTGTATTCCGGCCACAGATTCGCCAGGGAACTCGACGCGTCGGTTCCGGTTCCTGTCCCCTTCCTCAGAGACAGCCGGGTGGTCTAATCAGAGCCGAACACGCTCGTTGCGAGGGTCATAGAACGAGCGGATCGATGGGGTGGCTGTGATCCGCTCTGTCGCCACCTCGATCTCAAAGTCGCCGCCGTCGAGCCACGCCTGAGTCACGCCCTCTTCGTTGTTCATGTAGCCCATCGCCAGAGACCGACCCTCGACATAGCTCCACATGCCAGAGCTGGTACGCCCGACGAGCACCCCGTCTCGATAGATCGGCTCATCGTGGTAGAGCAGCCAATCCGGGTCCTCCAGCCTGAACTGGACGAGCCGCTTGGACCGGGGCTGCTCCCGCTGGGCGAGTAAGGCGTCCCTGCCATTGAAGGAGGGTTTGTCCCACGCAACCGCGAAGCCGAGACCTGCCTCCACTGGCGTGTCCTCGTCTGTGATGTCATGTCCCCAGTGGCGATATCCGGCCTCGAGACGAAGCGTGTTCATCGCGTGATAGCCGGCATGGCGGAGACCGTGATCCTCTCCAGCAGCAACGATCACTTCATACAGCGAGGCCGCCTCGCCCCAGGGAACGTAGATCTCCCAGCCAAGCTCACCCACATAGGTCATGCGAAGAGCAAGAACCGAATGACCCGCCAGCTCGATTTGTTGAGCGGTGCCAAAGGGGAAGTCATCGTTTCCCAATGCGGCCGATCCGAGCTGTGAGAGCAACTCGCGAGACCTGGGACCCATAACGCCGAACGTTGCATAGTCGTTGGTGACGTCCTCAACAGTTGCCTCGTGGTCGTGACATGCGGCTTTGAGCCAGGCGAGATCCCGGGTCCCGGAGGCTGCTGCTGTCACCACAAGGAACTCGTTCTCACTGATCCTGGTCACCGTGAGATCGGCTTCGATACCTCCCCTGTTGTTGCACCACTGGGTGTAGACGGCCCTGCCGGTAGCAACGTCGACCTCGTTTGCCGAGACTTCGTTGAGCACTCTCGCCGCGTCCCGGCCGGTGACACGGAGTTTGACAAACGACGTCTGATCGAAGAAGCCGACCGCGTTCCGTACCGCCTCGCACTCGACGCCGGACGCATCGAACCAGTTCTGTTTGCCGTAGCTGTACTCGTACCTCTTCTCTTGGCCGTCCAGGGCATACCAGTTGGGTCGCTCCCAACCCGCGACTTCTCCGAACACGGCACCGGCCCGATCGATCTGATCATGGACGGGAGACACTCGCTGATTCCGAGCGCTCTCATACTGACGAAACGGCCAGTGCATCGCATAGAGCAAGCCGAGACCCTCGGGAATGCGCTTGGCGAGATACTCACGGTCCGCCTGGTAGGGAAAGGCACGTCGAATGTCGACAGCCGAAAGATCCATCGGCGGATGCCGGTCTGCAATCCAATCTGCAAGAACCCAACCAACCCCGCCCGCCGACTGAATTCCCACGGAGTTGAATCCCGCGGCCACAAAGCAGTTCTGGACCTCCGGCGCTTCTCCTAGGTAGTAGACACCATCGGGGGTGAACGCCTCCGGACCATTGAAGAAGAGTTGCAGCCCACACTCCTCGAGGGCCGGCACCCGGTGGACCGCCCGTTCGAAAATGGGTCCGATGTGGTCCCAATCCTCGGCCAATGTCCCGAATGAGAAGTCGCGCGGAATGCCACCGAGTTTCCACACCTTGCCTCTTGGCTCGAAGAAGCCCGCCATGATCTTGCCGGTTTCCTCTTTGAAGTAGGTGTAGCCGCCCGGGTCGCGGAGAGTTGGCATCCCCGGCAGCACCCCATCTATGGGCTCGGTGACGATGTAGAAGTGCTCACAGGCCTGCAATGGCACATTCACCCCGATCGTCTCCGCAAGCTGTCGAGTCCATATACCGGCGGCAAGGACGACCGTCTCGGCCTCGATCGTGCCTTGTTCGGTCTCCGCTCCGACGATCGTTCCGCCCTCAACGAGCAGTCTCTCCACAGAGACGCCTTCGATGATCCGTGCGCCACGGGCCTTCGCCCCCGCGGCGAGTGCGACAGTCGTGTCCACCGGAGATGTCTGGCCGTCGTGAGGGATGTACAGGGCGCCAACGAGATCATCCGTCCTCAGCAGAGGCCACATCTCCGTCGCCCGATCCAGATCGATGATCTCCGTCTCGACGTCGCATGTGGTGGCCATGGACGCTCCGCGGAGGATCTCCTCCCATCGTTCGTGATCTGAGGCAACCGATATCGAGCCAGGCGTGCGATACCCGGTGGCCTGCCCGGTTTCGTCTTCGAGTGCTTCGAAAAGCCGTGCGGAGTAGGTGGCCAACTTGGTCAGGCTGTGGGTTGCTTTTAGTTGGGAGACAAGCCCGGCAGCATGCCAGGTAGATCCGCTGGTGAGGGCGCCCTGTTCGATGATCGTTACGTCGGTGATCCCGAGTCTTGTCAGGTGGTAGGCGACACTGCATCCGATGATGCCGCCTCCCACGATCAGAACCTGGGTTCGCTGCGGCAACCCGATATTGTCTTCAGGCTGGTGGCTCACGCTGTCACATGCGGACCCGTTGACCCTTTGGGTCATACATGGGCCTGAGCGAGGTCTTGGCCGGAACCCGTTCACCTGCAACCTGGACTTCGAACCCTCCCGAGTTCACCATGTCGGCCGTCACTCCGTCGGCATGCTCGACATAGCCCATGCCCATGGCGCCTCCCAAAGTATGCCCGTAGGCCCCGGACCGAAGATATCCGATCGCCGTGCCCTGGTGGAGAATCGGCTCCTCGCCGTAGAGAAGCGGCTCCGGGTCCTCGAGCAGAAACTGGACAAGCCGGGATGTCAGTGGACGGTTCTCCCGCTGTCGCACCAACGCATCACGTCCGATAAACCCTCCGGGCTTATCGAAGTCAACCGCGAACCCGAGTCCGGCTTCCAGAGGTGAGTCCGAGTTTTCGATGTCGAGCCCGTAGTCACGTCTTCCGGCTTCGGTTCTGGTGCTCTCCAAGGTCTCCATGCCTGCGTTGATGAGACCGAAACTCTCCCCCGCCTCGGCAAGGGCGTCGTAGACACCGATCGCGAATTCGGAAGGCACATACAACTCCCAGCCCAGTTCGCCGACGAAACTCATCCTGAATGCCATTCCTGTGGCGTGGTGGAGATCCAGTTTCTTGGCGGTGAAATACGGGAAGTCGTCATTGCTGAGGCTGGTCGTGGTGATCTCGCTGAGCACACTGCGGGAGTCAGGCCCCTGAAGACTGAGAAGGGCGTATCCAGAGGTGACGTCGGTCACAGCCACGGTCTGTGATGCCCCCCGTCTCAACATCGTCTCAACACGTCTGTGGAACGCCTCGGCGGCAACGACAAAGAACTCAAATTCATCGAGACGGGTGATTGTGAGATCGGCTTCGGTGCCGCCCCCCTCGTTCATCCACTGGGTGTAGACGCATTGCCCAACAGGTACCGCGATGTTGTTTCCTGAGATTCTGTTGAGGGCATCCTCTGCGCCCGGGCCCTGAACGAGAAAATTCGACATCGACGAGAGGTCCAGCAATGCGACACCGTTGCGGACCGCATGATGCTCCTCGGCGTGGAACTTGAACCAGTGCTTGCGTCCGTAGGACAGGGCTGGGCCGGATCCGGTGTTCTCCGGGCCGAACCATGCCGGGCTCTCCCATCCCGCGGACTCGGCAAAATGTGCTCCGGCTTTCTCGAGCCGATCATGGATCGGCGAACGTCTGACGTTCCGGGCTGTTGTCGGATGTGAGTGCGGCCATGAGCCAGTGGAGTGAAGCCTGCCGAGCAACTCAACGCTTCGCTCCTCGAGGTAGGAGCGATTCGCCTGAAACGGTGAGAGTCGTGCGATGTCCACATCCGTCACATCGATGGGTGCGACACCATCGACGATCCAGCTCGCCACAATCGATCCCGCTCCCCCACCTGTGAGAATGCCGAGGGAGTTCATACCGGCCGCTACGAAGAAGTGCTCCAACTCAGGAGCTTCTCCGATGAGGAACCCATTGTCGGGCGTGAATGCCTCCGGACCTGTGAAAAGCTTCCTAATGCCGACATGCTCGAGGTCGGGAAGTATCTCCATTGCAACCTCGAGAAAGGGAGCCAACCTGTCCCAGTCAGATGGGATCTCCCCAAAATTGAAGTCATCGGGGATCCCGTCAAGCGACCACGGCGCAGATACGGGTTCGAACAGACCCACCATGAGCCCTCCGGTCTCCTCGCGGTAGTAGGCGAAGCGGTCAGGGTCCTCGAAGATGGGAAGGTCAGGAGAGACACCGTCGAACGGCTCGCTGATCAGGTACGCATGCTCGATGGCCTGGAGCGGGACGGAGACGCCTGCAAGGGCCCCGAGCTGACGCGCCCACATGCCGGCACAATTGACTACATAGTCCGCTTCGATGTCTCCTCGATCGGTCCTCACTCCGGTGACACGGCCACGAGACTTGGTGAACCCGGTAACAGTGACGTCCTCGATCACTCTGGCACCACCCAGCCTGGCCCCCTTCGCCAGGGACATGGCCACATTGACGGGGTCGGCGCGACCCTCGTTGGCGGTGTAGAAGCCGGCGATGACGGCACTTGCATCGAGTTGTGGCCACATGTCGGCGACATCCCGAGGGGATATCGCCTCACGCTCTATCCCCATCAGCCGCATGAAGTCGGCCTCTCTACGGAGCTTGTGCGCTCGCTCGGGTGTGCTCGCGGTCTGGAGGTATCCGATCGGGCGGAACCCGGTAGACAGACCGGTTTCCTCTTCCAGCACTTCGAAGAGATCTCTGGAATACTTCGCCATCCATGCCAGCGTCTGAGTTGTCATCCCCCCAGAAACGACGAGTCCGGCAGCATGCCAGGTCGTTCCCGAAGTGAGTTGGTGTCGCTCGAGGATGACCACATCGCTCCAACCGAGTTTTGTGAGGTGATAGGCGACGCTCGCCCCGATTATCCCTCCACCGACGATGACGACGCGGACTCTTGTCGGGAAACCATCCGACGACACCGTGGCGTCGGTCACCCGGTTGTCACAAGCAATGGAGACCCCGCACAGCTGCAAAAGTGCATAAGCTGCACGATATTCGTTATTGGACGGCTGCGCAATTAGACGGTTATGGTGACGCTGTGGAGCGTTCGGACCACCACGGCGATTACCAATGACGGACACGACGCCGGCTGTCAGTCTTCACGGTGTCACCAAACGGTTCGGCGAAGAAGTGGTGGCAGTTGACGACGTCGACCTCGAGATCCAGGACGGAGAGTTCTTCTCGTTACTGGGGCCGTCCGGGTGTGGCAAGACCACGACCCTGCGCATGATTGCTGGACTCGAGTTTCCCACCAAAGGCAGTGTGCGCATCCATGGCGAGGAGATGGGTTTGCGACCACCCAACAAACGCCCGGTCAACACCGTCTTTCAGTCATACGCCCTGTTCCCACACATGAATGTCGCCGGCAACGTCGGCTTCGGACTGCGTATGCAGAACGTCAATGACTCCGAAGTCCGACGGCGGGTGGGCGAGGCGATCGACCTGGTGCGTCTCACTGGTCTGGAGAAACGGTCACCCAAGGCATTGTCTGGAGGACAGCAGCAGCGGGTTGCCCTGGCCCGTGCACTGGTCAACAGTCCCAAGGTGCTGCTTCTTGACGAGCCGCTCGGCGCGTTGGACCTCAAGCTCCGTCAAACGATGCAACTCGAGCTCAAAGACATTCAGAACGAGATAGGAATCACCTTCGTCTATGTGACCCATGACCAGGGCGAAGCCCTAACCATGTCAGACAGAATCGCTGTGATGAATGAGGGAAGACTTGCGCAGGTCGGGTCTGCTGAACAGGTGTACGAGTCCCCCCAGAACCTCTTTGTGGCGGGTTTCGTTGGACAGATGTGTCACCTCGATGCGGTCGTTGTCGAGTCCGGATCGGTGCGACTCAACGGGGGCGAGTTGCTTCGTGCCCGCACTTCGGCACCGAACAGCACGGCCGTAACCCTCACCGTTCGACCGGAGAAGCTCCATTTGTATTCGAGTGCTGCCGAAGCGCCACCCGATCGAAATGCCATCAAAGGCTCTGTTGTCCGGAGGACCTTCTACGGCGAGGCGGTGGAGTACGAGGTTCAGATCGGCGTGTCAGGGTCGGTCGAAGTCCGTGTCGAGAACGTGCCGAGTATGCACAGGTGGGAAATCGGCGACCAAGTCATAGTTGACTTTCACCCCGAGGCGGCCATGGCTCTGACCGAATGACGCTTCCAGACCAACACGAACAGGTTGAACAGGAGGCGGTCAACCCCCGTCTGGAGCGCAAGGCACGTAAGCAGGAGTCGTGGCGGGGCTTTTTTCATGCGGCGCCGGCATACGTCTATCTGACCTTCTTCTTCACCCTCCCGCTGATAATGGTTTACGTCTTCTCGTTCGCGAGTCGAGGACCAACAGGTAAACCACGTCTCGAAGACTGGAACTTCGACTCCTGGTCGAAACTGACGGAACCGCTATTCAGAGAAATCGCGTTGCGCTCTCTGTGGATGGCCATCCTCAACACGGCACTCTGTCTTCTCATCGGATATCCCTTCGCCTACTGGATCGCCACCAGGGCATCACAGAAGACTCGAACCCTTCTTCTGGTCGGGGTTCTCATCCCGTTTTGGTCGAACTTCCTGATTCGCACTTATGCGTGGAGAATGCTGCTCGACTCTGACGGATTGATCACTCAGCTCGGTGAGTGGACGGGTTTTTGGGGCCAATTGCTGTTCACGCCGACGGCTGTGTTCATCGGTCTCCTCTATGGATATCTGCCATTCGTCGTGCTGCCCCTATACGCCGCGATCGAGCGGCTTGACTGGACGCTGGTGGAGGCTGGACGAGACCTCTACGCCTCGGGCAGCGCGGCGTTCCGCAAGATCACGCTTCCATTGTCCAAGCCAGGGATCGTCGCCGGATCGATTCTCGTGTTCATCCCAAGTCTCGGAGCCTATGTCACCCCGGACATCCTCGGGGGGGCGAAGACGACCCTCCTCGGCAATTACATCGTCACCCAATTCACAGCGGCCAGGAACTGGCCATTCGGCTCCGCAATGTCGGGAGCCATTCTCATCTTGATGCTCGCAGCCACGATCTTGTACTTCCGCACCGATACGAGGACGATATGACTCTCCATCAGGGTGCGGCCGCACGACCATGGGTAGATCGTGTTCTAGCCATCAACGGATGGATGATCTTCGCTTTCCTCTACATGCCGATTTTGATGGTGGTCGTCTTCTCGTTCTCTGCCAGTCCGAATGTGGGGAGGTGGGGCGGATTCACCCTCGCTTGGTATGACCGCATGCTCGGCAACGAGCAACTGATGAACTCCCTGCGTAACTCGGTAATCGTCGCCCTTCTTTCGACTGTCGTTGCCACCATCCTGGGCACTGCCGCTGCCATCGCATTAGACCGTTACAGGAAGTGGGTCGGGCGGGGGACATTTGATGCGGTTGTCTATCTACCGATCATCATTCCGGACGTGACGATGGCGGTCATGCTGCTCCTGTGGTTTACTTCGATCGGGATGAGTCTGGGTCTCGGAACGATCGCCCTCTCTCACATAGCGTTCAACATCTCGTTCGTAGCGGTGGTGGTGAGAGCGAGGCTTGCCAATATGGACCCGGCAATGGAAGAGGCAGCCGCCGATCTCTATGCGGACCGATGGCAGGCATTTCGTAAAGTGACATTTCCACTGATCATGCCCGGCGTTCTCGGTGGCGCCCTGTTGGCATTGACGCTTTCCCTTGATGATGTAGTCATCACCAGCTTCGTCCAAGGCCCCGGCTCGACGACCCTCCCCGTCTACGTGTTTGGGCTGATCAAACGTTCCGTCACACCAGAAATCAATGCTGTGTCGACGCTGATGATGGTCATGTCGGTCGGACTTGTTCTGACCTCGCTCATGTTTCAGTCACGCGCCGACAGGACAGATAGACAACGAAGGAGAAGAAAATCATGAAGCGACTATTGGGTATTATCGCGGTGCTCGCCCTTGTGGTGGCCGCCTGCGGAGGTGGTGACACCAATGTTCAGGCATTGGCTGATGGCTGCGAGGCGGGCGAAACCGATGGCGACCTAAACCTGTACAACTGGACGGCGTATCTACCTACCGGGCCGGATGCGGAAGATGCCGGTGTCATCGACTTCATCGTCGAGTTCGAGGCCCGTTATCCCGACGTCAACGTCGTGTACACGCAATACGACTCCAATGAGGCGATGCTGGCCCAGGTCGACGCTGGAGCCTCATACGACCTTGTCGTTCCTTCGGACTACATGGTCTCGATCATGAAGGGCTCCGACCTGTTGGTAAAGCTCAATCACGACGCTATTCCCGGGATGGTCAACCTAGATCCGACCTTCGCCGACCCAGGCTACGACTCGGGCAACGAATACTCGGTTCCCTACCAGTGGGGTACCACCGGTATCGGGTTCAACTACGACTACCTCGACGACACCGAAGGTCTGTCTTGGAGTGTGATATTCGAACCGGATCCGGACGCCGAGTATCTGGGCAGGATTTCCTTCCTGGACGACACTCGAGAGACCTTGGGCGCTGCCCTCAAGTATCTCGGCTACTCGCTCAATACCACCAACCAGGCCGAACTAGACGAGGCCTCGGCTCTCATCAAGTCAGCCAAGGACGACATCGCGGCCTTCGACTCGAGCAGCTACTGGACGCTGCTGACCAATGGTGACACCCATGTGGCCATGGGCTGGAACGGTGACTTCCTGGCGGAGTACGACGGAATCTCAACCGACGATTTCGACGCCTATGAGCAATACGGGTATGCGATACCGGACGAAGGTGCGGCAGCCTGGGTTGACACGATGGCGATTCCGACGACGGCTGAACATCCGTGCACGGCTCATGCGTTCATCGACATGGTGCTCGAGCCCTTCATGGGAGGCGAGTTGACCAACTACAACTACTACGCGAGTCCGAACCTCGCAGCTGAGGAGCACATCTATCCGGACATCCTCGAGTGGGAAGCGGTCTATCCGTCTGAGGAGACAATGGCTTCGCTTGAGTTCTTCGAGGACCTAGGCGACTTCGAGATCAACTACGCGGACGCATTCGCAGCAGCCAAGAGCTGACAGACAGCAGGACCTTGTGTCCTGGGCAATCAGTGAGGGAGGCCGGTCCGAGGACCGGCCTCCCTTCCTTCAACTCGGTGTTGTTGGTCGAGATAGAAGTCTCTCCAAGCGACTCGCCGCCTTCTCCCCGCTCTCGATTGCACCGTCGATCGAGCCGGATCCAAACGTGTGCTCACCGGCGAAGACGATGGATCCTTCTTTCTCAAAGACCTGGAGAAGGCTTTCATCACCCGGTCCGAGAGCCGAGTAACACCCACCGGACCATTCCTCCAAACCCCAATCGACAGTGACCGAATCCTTGCCAATTCTCACTTCCGGGAGAGCCTCGGCTATTCGTTCTCGCCAGTTTCCTGACACCGCGTCTACCGCAGATTGCGTGCCGGCAAATGCCGTCTCAGTCTCGACGGGGAAATACCACGCTATTCACTATTGGACGCACGCGCAATAGAGTGGGATAACCGATATGACTCGTATGGACCCGGACGTGAGACGACAGACGATCGTCGAGGCTGGACAGGCGGTCGCAGCCCGAAAGGGTCTGTCGGCTACCACGGTGCGCGATGTGGCCGAGGAGATGGGCACGTCGAGTGGCCTGATCCACCACTACTTTGCATCGATGGACGAACTCCTTGCCGTGGTCTTCGCCCAGGTGGCAGAGACCGACCTGTCGGCGACCCGCGCGCGGATGGACCTCGCCGATTCACTCACCGGCAAACTCGCCGCATACTTCGCGGCTTGGGCCGACCCCGACAATGACGAAACCTTCCAATTCTGGCTCGACGCTTGGTCCGAGGCTGGACGAAACGACACAGTTCGAGAGAGATCCCGCGATCTGAACATCAAATGGCAAAGTCTTCTCTCAGAGGTGATCCGCCACGGAATCGAGACCGGGGAGTTCGACGACGTGGACGTCGAAGCCACGGCATGGAAGGCGTTGTCGCTTCTCGATGGGCTATCGCTTCAGGTGGTCGCGCATCCGACGGTCATAGAGCGTGAAAAAGCGGCCAAGTGGGCCGCGAGTGGAATCGAGAAGGATCTCGGGCTCCCACACGGTGCCCTAACCGAAGCAATCATCCCGGTCTGAGTCGGCTGGGGTGTTCCTTCTGTGGATCACAACGTTCGGGCGGAAACGAAATCTCCCAGACCGACTTCGACCGAATTGGGGCCGGGAATGCCCACTGCATAACCACGAACGCCATTTCGCAGCTTCTCACGGTCGGGTTTGACCTCCTGAGCGCTCGCTTCCAGTTGAGATGTCATGAACCGGGTGAACTCGACGCACGGTTCGAGCACGTGGGGCTCTCCTAGATCAACCTGACCGGTATTGGTTTCGAGGCGAATTCCTCCAGCGACGTCCTCGGGGTTGATCATCTGATCCGCAACCACGATCACGTTCTCTCCGGCCATTCCGAGCGATGTCACGCGGAACAATTCCCACATGAGGTCGTAGTGAGACGTGAAACCGAATGACAGAACGTCTTCGGCACGCCAGTGCTTTGCGGCTCGATGATCTCGGTGGTGTCGGTCAGCGATCCAATCATCATCAAAGAGGCCAAACACGCCGTCAGGGGTGAGTCTCAGGGTGTCGACAGGAACCAGCATGCTGGTGTCGTAGCTGCCTTGCCCTGTCATCTCCCCAGTCTGAATCTGGAGAAGGGCAATTTCTCCGATCTGTGTCCATCCCCCCACGGTCAGCGTCTGCCCTGCCCCGGCTCGGGAGCTCCGACCAACGCCACCCGGTTTCCATAGGAACCGGCTCCAGCCTCCATCTCATGGTGAGCCCTACCTATTTCTTCAAACTTGAACACATCACCCAGGCAAGGGTCGATCTTGCCGTCGACCACCATTTGGTTATACGCCAGTGCCTGGGTGTCGTTTGTCCCGTGAGATCCTTGGAGACGCTTCTGACGCACCCAGTGGTAGCGAAGATCCACCACCGCAGTGAAACCCGTCGTTCCGGCACAGATAACCACCATACCCCCGGGCTCACACACAAAGATGCTCGTCGGGATTGTCGCCTCGCCGGGATGCTCGAACACGATGTCGGGGTTGCGACGCTCGCCAAGCTGGTCCCACACCGCCTTGCCGAAGGCCCGGGCACCACCGGTCCATTCGCGCTGGCCCTCGCTGTCTTTCCAGTGTGGCGGCACACCCCAGTGGTCGAAGTGACCGCGATTCACATAACCGATCGCACCGAGCTGTTTGCAGTACTCGCCGCGTTCATCGCTGGAGACGACAGCGACGGCCCGGGCGCCGTGGGCGGTTGCCAGTTGTATTGCCTGTGTGCCGAGGCCACCCGAGCCACCCCAGACGAGAACGACATCGTCCTCCTTGAGCGTGTTGCCCTCCCATCCAAAAAGCATGCGATAGGCCGTGGTCCCGACCAGGGAGGGAGCGGCGGCTTCCTCCCACGTCAGCCGGGGCGCCTTCGGCATCACCTGGTGTGATTGGGCGACACAAAACTGGCCAAAGGAGCCGAAGTTGGTGTTGTAGCCCCAGATGGCGGCTGATGGGGCGATCATCGGATCTTTGCCCCTCTTGATCCACGGGTCATCCGGATCCCACCAGCCATGGTGAGTCACCACCTCGTCGCCAACAGAGACGTTCTCCACAGCAAGTCCGACGGCATAGACGATTCCCGAGGCGTCACTTCCTCCGATGTGGAAGTCGTAGGGTTCGCCGGCTCTCTGACGTGTCGCGATGACATCAATGGGAATGCCCCGAGCCGCCCACACATTATTGAAATTGATACCTGCGGCCATGACCGCGATCAAAACGTCGTTCGGGCCCAGTTCGGGAACTTCGACGACTTCTGGCTGAAAGGCCGTCAAGGGATCGCCAAACCGCTCACTGCGGACAACCTGGGCGTGCATCTCATCGGGCACATCGCCGACGGGAGGCAACTGGCCGATGTCGTAAAGCTGACTCATGGTTTGCTCCTGTCGACGCGAGAATGGTACTTCGGCACCACGGTCGTACCGGTCGCTTTGATGAAGTCCCCGGCCCCCATTCGGACTCGGATCGTGGACAAGATCTCGTGTTCATTCGCGGGCAATGTGTCCTCCTATATCGTTCTGCGATTCTCTTTGACTGTCATCAGCGCCTCGACTGCGACGGCATTCTCGAGGCTGACGCTTCAGCTCGCCAGGTTCCATATCAGCGTTGATTACCTGATGGGGGGACCCCCCAGGCATATGTCTGCTTGGTCAACCGCAGGTATGTGAATGCCTCCAGAGCCGAGACACCATCGAGGTCTCTCAAGTCGCCCATGAGCTGTAGCAGATGATCGTTGTCCGCACACAGGACCTCGACCAGAAGATCAAAGCGACCAGCGGTCAAGACAACGTAGGTGACTGATTCCATGGCTCCGATCTTGTCGCTGAGTACCTCAACATCGGAATTCGCGGTGAGGCCGATCATCGCCTGAACCGTGAATCCGGTCGACAGTGGATCAGTTATTGCGACGACATCGAGCACCCCCGAATCAAACAGCCGCTTGACTCTCAGGCGAATCGCTGCCTGAGACAAGTCGATCACCTTGGCCAGGTCGGCGTAGGTCGCCCGTCCGTCGATCTGCAGGGCGGCGATGATTTCCAGGTCCTTTACGTCAAGGTCTTTGTTCATCCACCGCTTCCCTGAACCCAACAGATCGACGCTGCCTTCGACAAACTTGGGTGGCGTTCTCGCTCACTGAACAGCAGCTTAGGTTGGTCCAACCCCGATCAGCCGGTCACTCTTTTGCGTGAATCATGCAGAATCCTGCAAACTTGCTTGCGAATCACTCGTCAGGCGTGATAGAAACTATTGGAAAACTGAAGAATCTGCCCCGACAAGCGCGATCGGAGATCGAATGCCTGAGACCCTCGACCCGGACCGTGTAGCCGAACTGACCAAGTCAATGGAAGAGTCGCTGAGACTGCGCACTGCCAAGTCCGGCGAGTACGTCGAAAAGGCCAGAGAGTTCCTGCCGGGCGGAGTTGCATCGTCCTTTCAGGAGCAAACCCCGCACCCAATCTTCATTGTCGAGGGTCAAGGGTCGAAGGTCATCGACCTCGACGGAAACGAATACACCGATTTCCACAACGGATTCGGAGTCATGGTGGTCGGCCATGCTCATCCGCTGATCGCCAAGGCCATCGCCGATGCCGCGTCGAAAGGAACCCATTTCGCGGCACCGAATCAGAGCGCTGTACGTGTGGCCCAGGAGCTGATCCGGCGCTATCGGTTGCCGAAAGTGCGGTTCTCCAATTCGGGAACCGAGGCCACATTGGACGCCATCCGCCTGGCGCGAGCCTTCAGCGGAAGAGAGGCCCTCTTGAAGATCGAGGGCTCGTATCACGGCCACCACGATGCCGTGATGGTCTCAGTGCATCCCGACCCGGGCGAGATCGGCCCCAGAGCCCATCCGGTTTCGGTTCCGCAGTCGGCTGGCATCCCGAAGGCCCTGCTCGATCTGACCTCAGTGGTGCCCTTCAACGACCCCGGCGCACTTGAAGCGGCCCTTGCGGCCAATCCGGAGATCGGCACCATGATCATCGAGCCGATAATGCTCAACATCGGAGTAGTCACCCCCAATCCCGGCTATTTGGAGGAGGTCCGGGAAATAACGCGACGACACGGTGTGGTCTTGATATTCGATGAAGTCAAGACCGGAGCCACCGTCGCCGCCGGAGGTGCGGTGGAGCTATACGACGTCATCCCCGATCTCATTGCGCTCGCCAAGGCCACTGGCGGCGGCATACCCGTAGGAGCGACCCTCGGAACCGAGGAGATCATGAGCCAGATCACAGATGGGACTGTGCCCCAGCTCGGCACTTTCAACGGGAATCCTCTCACGATGGCAGCAGCTGAGGTGACGTTGACCGAGGTGCTCGACGAACAGGCGTACCAACGACTCGACCAAATCGGCAAACGCATCGTCGATGGGTGCCAACAGGTCTGTGACCGCTATGCGCTGCCGGCGTATGCGACAGGTATCGCCTCGAAAGGCTGCGTCATGTTCGCCGACGAAAGGGTCGTCGACTACCGGTCGTATGTTCAACATTTCAGTGACGACCTCAATTATCTCGGCTGGCTCTATCACATGGTCAACGACGTCTACATGACACCAGGAGCCGACGAGCAGTGGACGCTATCGGTGAAGCACAGCGACGCCGAGATCGACCATTTCATCGATGTATTCGAGGAGTTCGCCAAAGACGTGACCCGTGCCCGAATTGGGTGACCTGGCTACGATCGCCGCGCACGAGAGGAAGCCATGCCACTGCTGACCGAATCGAAACTCTTCATACGTCCGGATGGGCCAGACAAGGTGACCGGCAGCGGACGGTACGTGGCAGATATCACCCTCACCGGGATGCTCACCGCGAAGTTTCTCTACGCGGGGGTCTCACATGCCCGGATCACCAAGCTCGATGTAACAGCAGCTCGTCAGGTCCCGGGCGTCTTTGCCGTCCTGACCCAAGAAGACGTTCCTGATCGACGTTTCGGCTCGGTCGCCGATCGCACTCTGTTCGCCAAGGATGTGGTGCGATTCGAAGGCGAAGTTGTTGTTGCAGTCGCTGCGATAGACGCTGACGCCGCCCAGAAGGCCCTTGATGCTGTCGTAGTCGAATATGAGCCCCTCCCGGTTGTCACAGACCTGGAAGCGGCGATTGCCGACGGGTCACCGCTGGTCCACGAGGGGTGGGCCGACTATGGACCAACCAGAGTGGAGCGAGACGGCAACGTCGCGTCGTTCACATCGATGACCCGGGGTGATGTCGAAAAGGGATTGGCCGAGGCCGACCATGTGATATCCAGCCGCTATGTAGCCGACGCGTCTCACGCTGCTCCAATCGAGCCCAGGGGGGTGCTGGCGCAGTGGGAGGGCGACCGGGTAACCATCTGGAGCTCCACCCAGGTCCCGTTCCAGGCCCGGGATGGCGTCTGCGAGACGCTCGATCTCCCCACCAATCGAGTGAGGATCATCGTCCCTCACATGGGCGGGGGTTTCGGTGGCAAGTGCGGATTCCATTACGAGGCACATGTCGCCGCACTGGCCAGGGCCGCCAGACGACCCGTCCGATTGCTCTTCTCTCGGTGGGAGGAGTTCGTCGCTCCCGATCGGCGACGGGAGGGAATGATCATCGAGATCACCACCGGTCTCAAGAACGACGGGACCTTGACTGCGCGCCGGGCGCGGGTGTTGCTCGACTGTGGTGCGTATAGCGCCGACTCCTCGTTCTTCCCGCACATGGCGGCGATGCACACTCTGGGGCCCTACAAGATCGACAACATCGAGGTCGAGGTGTCCAGCGTCTACACAAACCGTCAGCCTTCGGGCTCGGTGCGTGCCCCTACTGCTCCCCAAGCATGTTGGGCCTTGGAGTCGCACACTGATGAGCTGGCGGCCGTAGTAGGTATGGACCCTGTCGTCTTCCGCCAGCAGAACTGCGTCGACACCGGCGAAACGGGTGTCGCCGGGCAGGTGTACGACGAGATCGGGCTCCAGGAGTGCATTCGAGAGGCGGTAGCCGGCATCGACTACGGCCAGGACCTCGAAGATGACGAGGCCATCGGAGTAGCGGTGGGATGGTGGCCGAGTTTCCCTGGCGCATCCGGCGCCTACGTCAAGATCGACAGTGACGGAAAAGGTGTGATCACCACCGGCGCCCAAGAGTGCGGAACAGGCTCGGTGATGACGCTTCCCATGCTCGCCGCCGCCGAACTGGGCATGGAACCCGAAGATTTCGAGCTGGTCTACCAGGACACCAGCGCCGCGCCCTACGACGAGGGCGCAACCGGGTCCCAGACCATCCTCAACAACGGGCGGGCCATCGTCGAGGCTGCCCAGCAGATCGCCGTCCAGCTGAAGAATCTCGCGGCGGAGAAACTGGAGGCTTCGCCCGACGACATCGTCCTGGCGGACGGCGGGGCACACGTTGCCGGCTCGCCCGAGTCAGCAGTGCCGATCGCCAGACTGGCAAGGACCGCGGCGGGTGGCGAAATGCTTCTGGGCAAGGGATCAGGCACACCACCCGAGTATCCGTCTGCGGTTGACGTGTCTTGTGTTGGCGACCGCGGGATGTCCGGTTGGGCCGGGCCCCAGTTCTCATGTCACGCGGTCAAGATTCGCCTGGATCGGGAGACCGGTGTGGTCCGGATCCTCGAGGTCAGCACAGCCCACGACTCCGGAGTGATCATCAACCCGATCGGCGCCTCCGGCCAGGTCGAAGGTGGCGTGATGATGGGAATCGGCCAGGCGCTGACGGAGGGAACCGTCTATTCCGAAGACGGCGCGCAGGAGAATCCGGCCTTTCTCGACTACAAGCTGCAGACGATCGCCGATGCCCCGCCCATCAGCATCCACTTCGCCGAGGTTTACACGCCGGGAATGGGCCCACATGGTTCCAAGTCCGTCGCGGAGGCTCCCAACGTGGCCACGGCGGCCGCGATATCAAATGCCATCACAAAGCTGATCGGCCAGCCGGTTCCCCACCTACCGATGACAGCCCCGCGGGTGTGGGAGACGATGCAGCGACGAGGTGAGGGGTGAGCTTCACGATCGCCGAATCTGTTGACGAGGCGCTGGCCGCGCTGGCCGCCGGAGCCCGCCCCGTCGCGGGCGGAACCGATCTGGTGGTTGGCACCCGACAGGGCAAGGCAGACCTGCCGCCATCTTTGGTGGCCATCGACCGGATCGAAGAGTTGGACCACATCGAATCGGGAGAGCACGGCACCCGAATCGGGGCCACGGTGACACATTCCCGATTGACAGTCGAACCGACGATTGTGAGCGACTACACCGCACTCGCCGATGCTGCTGCCCTTGTCGGGTCGCCATCGACCCGGAACATCGGCACGCTCGGTGGCAACATCATGAACGCCTCTCCCGCCATGGATACCGGCGCGCCCTTGATGGTCCTGGGCGCGGTAGTGCAACTCCGTTCCGCGGGGGGATCGCGGGCCGTGGAATTGTCAGATCTATGGACCGGACCCGGTCAGACGAGCGCTACGGCAGATGAACTGTGTGTGGCCATTGAAATCCCGTCGCGACCGGAGCGGTCTGGCAGCGCTTACGTGCGCTTGGAGTATCGCCGGGCGATGGAGATCGCAGTGGTAGGCGCTGCGGCGAGCGTCACGCTTGCCGATGATGGAACAATCGTCGACGGTGCGGTGGCGCTCACGGCGGTTGCCCCCACGATCATCGAGGTCGGCAGCGCCGGTACGTCGATGACCGGTCTCCTGCCAGATGCAGCAGCAGCCGTTATTGCCAGCGCTGCCTCTGACGTAGCCCGACCCATCAGCGACCTCAGAGGGAGCGAATCGTATCGCCGCCACACCGTGGGCGTCATGGCTACCAGAGCCGTGGATGCTGCGGCCCGCAGAGCGGCTGGCGAGGAGATCAGCGTTCCCGTCAACCGGGCTATCGGGGTGGGAGCGTCCCGATGACTGAGCCGATCACACTCAACGTCAACGGGATGGACTACTCGGTCGACGTCGACACGGGTCGCAACCTGCTCGGCGTACTCCGCACCGAGATCGGGCTCACCGGGACCAAAGAGGGTTGCGACGACTCCGAGTGCGGCGCATGCATGGTGCTGCTCGATGGTCAGCCGGTGAACTCGTGTTCGTACCTGGCGATGCAGGCTCAGGGAAGGTCGGTGACGACCATCGAAGGCGTCATGTCCGCCGACGGGCTAGACGCCCTACAGCGAAGCCTTCTCGAGGAGGGTGGCGTTCAGTGCGGGTTCTGCACACCCGGCATGATCATGTCGGCGCATGCCTTGCTCGACCACAATCCGAGCCCGACCGAGGAGGAGATCCGGATCGGGTTGTCGGGCAATCTCTGTCGATGCACCGGATACGCCAAGATTCTGGCGGCCGTCACCCGAGTGGCGTCGGACGACTGAGGCGCGATTACGGATACTCACGGCTGGGCGGCACAGGCGCTGGCCGACGCGAGGCCCGCGGTGTTCTGGTCCGACCGTTACGACGCACCGCCGCTCACCCCGCCACTCGGAACCGACGTCACGGCCGATCTCACGATCATCGGCGGTGGTTTCACCGGCCTGTGGGCGGCGATTCAAGCACTCGAGGAGCAGCCAGGCCTGAAGGTGGTTGTGGTCGAAAGCGACCGATGTGGCTTCGGTGCCAGCTCACGCAATGGTGGCTTCTGCATCAGCTCGCTCACCCACGGCGTGGAGAATGGGCTCTCCCACTGGCCAGATGACGCCGAATTGCTCGTCCGCCTCGGAGAGGAGAATCTCGACGAAATCGAAGCCAGCATCGAGCGCTACGGGATTACCGCCGACTTCCGGCGCGCCGCGGAGATTTTCGTCGCCACCGCGCCCTGGCATCTCGAGACTCTCGAGGGAAGCTTGAAGGCACACCTGTCGGTCGGTGATGACATGGAGCTTCTCGATGCAGCCGAGATGCAAGCGCGGGTGCACTCCCCAACGTATCTTGGCAGCCTCATCCGCCACAGCGGTTCTTCGTTGGTCGACCCGGCCCGGCTCTGCTGGGGGTTGTCCGCGGCGGCGGAGAAGCTCGGCGCAACGGTGCACGAGCACTCGCCCGTCACTGCGGTCACACACGATGGCCCGACTTTGAAGGTCGTGACGCCAGGCGGCACCATCGCATCGGAGCGGGTGTTGATGGCCACGAACGCCTATCCGGGTCCGGTGCGCCGGCCACGCCGATATGTCATCCCGGTCTACGACCACGTCCTCATGACCGAGCCGCTGAGCGCCAGCCAGCTGGTCTCCATCGGCTGGGAGGAGCGCGAGGGCATCGGTGACGTGTCCAACCAGTTCCACTATTACCGGCTCTCCGAGGACGACCGCATCCTTTGGGGCGGCTACAACGTCACGTACCACTTCAACAATGGGCTCGATCCCCAGCACGACCAGAGCGACCGCACCCACAGAGCGCTCTCTGAGCACTTCTTTGAGACCTTCCCTCAGCTCGAGGGACTGCGGTTCACTCATCGTTGGGGTGGGGCCATCGGGACGACGACGCAATTCAGCGCGACCTGGGGAACGGCACACGAAGGACGTCTTGCCTGGGTGGCCGGCTACACGGGCTTGGGAGTGGCAGCCAGCCGGTTCGGTGCCAGAGTGGCGCTGGATCTCGTCTTCGGCCAGGCCACCGAACGCACCGAATTGGAGATGGTGCGGACCAAGCCGTTCCCCTTCCCACCGGAGCCGTTCCGGTTGGCCGCCGTCAAACTGACCCAAAGTGCGATCAAACGAGCCGACCGACGCCAGGGCAGACGAGGGCTCTGGCTTGGCCTGCTCGACCGCTTTGGCGTGGGATTCGACGCGTGAGCACCGGACCGGAGGTCTTGGTTCGCGGTCCTCTCGATACCGACTTCACTGAGTGGAGGGCCTTGTGGGAGCAATACCTGATCTTTTACGAAACTGCTCTTTCTGAACGACACACGGAGTCGTTGTGGAAGCGGCTTCTCGACGCTGACGATCCGGTCGAATGTCTTGTCGCCGAAATGGGAGGGCGTCTAGTGGGGATCGTCCATTACTTGCCTCACGCCGACACCTGGGATGAGCGTCCCATCTGCTACTTGTCAGACCTGTACGTTGACCCCTCAAACCGGGGCGAGGGCATCGGAACACTGTTGATACGTTCTGTTGAGCAACGTTCGAGAGATCAGGGCTGGTCGAGCGTCTACTGGCAAACAGCTGAAGACAACGAACAGGCGAGAGTCCTCTACGACAAGATCACAGGCGGTGTCAGCCGCTTCATCATCTACGAACTCGACCCTGGTCAAAGCTGAAACGCTTCCCAAGGATGGTCGCCGGGAACGCCCCATACGGCCTTCATCCGCCGTTTGTCGGGTTCGATGATCACTGCGCCACACGTGCCGACATCGTGTGGCTCATCGACCCGCCGTGAGATGAGAGGCTCTTCGAAGAAGGCTTCCGGATCGTCGGCCAACTCGGTGGCCATGTCGAGACGCATGTTGCTGTTCTCGACGTGCTCGGGCAGCCTCTCACCCTCCTCCTCAGCAGTCCGATCGTCGAGACAGTGATTGGCGTGCACAAAGGCCGTCGTGCTGGTCCTGGTGACCTTTTGCCCATTCGGCATCGCCTCGATATTCACTGCTTCGCGGTCTGGTCCCATGAGGAGGAAGTTGTGGCCTCCGGCGAGCTCGGCCCCGGTGACAACTTCGACAGCAGCATCCAGATCAGTCTGCTCCAGCACCTTTCGAACCACAAAAGGCCAGGTGACACCGGGACGGCCAAGTGAGGTCAGATTGTTGATGCCAATCGAGATCCCGGCCTCGTTCATCCCGATTTGGCCGAGACACCCGGCGGTAGTTTGGACCACGGCACATGGGCCGGCGATCGGATCGACCTTGAGCATGATGACAAACTCACCGGCCGAAGCATGCATATCCCAGGTCTGGGCGAAGAATCCGGCCTCGGGGTTGAGAACAGCCGTGCAATTGTGCTCGACCGGAGCCATGCCAACGGCGGAGCGCACCACGTCGATCAGATCGGTGAACCCTCCGACAACCACAGCCTCTGCGGGGGTGATCCCGGCGGCATCGGCCATGGCAACCATCTCGATGTAGATCTCCTCCGCAAAGCGCTCGTGGTGCTCGAGCGTTCCTTCGGCGATCTCGAGGATCAGGTCGCGATCGGGGCTTCCTCCGCTCCACTCATCCTGGATGGTGAGCTCGATGCGATCGTCGAGGTACTTGCGGATCATCAAGTCGCAGGCCGCTCCATGACCTCGTCCGAGATCAGAGGAGTCGCCGAAAATCTCCAGAACTCTGAGGGGACCGCCAAACATTCACCACAGGCTACCGGGAACCGAACACCAGGTGCTCCTCGTCCAAGCCGCAAGTCCGGAAGGACAGATGAGAGGAGATCATCATGAAACGGTTAGCAGCACTACTGGCTTTGGGCCTTGTCCTGTCAGCCTGCGCCGGAGGGAACGACAGCGGGGGACTCGAGGAGTTCTACAGCGCACCCGAATCCGGTGGAGATGACGCCCCGCTTCTCAGGGCAGACTCTGGGGACGGGGAGTCACCGGAGGCTCCAACGAATCTCGACATCAAGTTCGACGTTGTCGAGAACCGACGGGTGATCCGACAGGCCAACCTCCAGCTACACGCCTCGGATACCAGGGCGACTTTCGACGAGGTCATCCGACTCACCGAGTCGGTCGGCGGATTTGTATCCAACGCCAACGTATTCCCGTTCGAAGGCGACGACGCACAGCCTGATGTCTCGATGACCCTCCGTATCCCGGCGGATCAACTGACGGCAATCATGACGACGATCAAGGACTCGGTGGACGAGGTCGTTGCCGAGTCTCAGGGGGCTCGAGACGTAACAGAGCAGTTTGTGGATCTCGAGGCACGGTTGAGAAACTTCGAGGCTCTGGAGATCGAGCTGCGAGCCCTTCTCGAAGAAGTGCGCTCCCAGCCCGACGCCGATCCGGTGAAGCTGTTGACTGTCTTCAACGAGCTCTCCTCGGTCCGTGGCCAGATCGAGCAGATCCAGGGACAGATCAACTACCTGACCGATCTCACCGCCATGGCCACACTCGAGGTGTACGTGAGTCAGACTCCTATCGCGGTTCCGATTGTCGCCAGTGCATGGGCACCGGCCGAGGCCGCCAAAGACGCCTTGAGGAACCTGGTCACCGCCCTCCAGGGCATTGCCGATTGGTCGATCAACTTCGTCCTGTTCACATTGCCGGTCTTGCTGCTCATCCTCGGCATACCCGGCGCTGTTGGGCTCTACGTCTACCGCCGCGTCAAGAACCGGGCGCTCACTGCATGAAGAAGGGCCCCCAACCGGGGGCCCTTCTCATCCCAGTTGCTAGTGGTCTGTCGCTAGCTCTTGGCTATCGCGAAATAGTCCGTGTAGTTGATCTCGAAATCGCCGGTGTCCTCGATGATCTCGAGACGGTCTGATAGCTCTTCAGACGGATAGATGGCCTCATCTTCGAGGATCTGCGGGTCGATGTACCGCTCCGCCGGCTCGTTGGGGCTGGCGTGGAAGGTCCAGTTGGTCAACGTTGCACCATTCTCTGGTTCGAGGACGAAGTTGATGAAGGTGTGGGCCGTACAGGGATAATCGGCATTCGCCGGCACCGCCATCGCGTCGATCCATACCGCCGCACCTTCCTCCGGGATCAGGTAGCTGACCGTGTCCGAGACTTCGGCTTCCGCAGATGAGCCGCCTAGCTTCTTCGACGACCCGTGTGCGGCGTCAACTTGACCTGCCGCCAGGGTCTCGTCATAGGAGTCGGAGTCGAAGGACTTCACGTACTCGTTGGCGCTGGCGATGACATCGGCAGCTTCCAGCAGCTCCTCTTCGTTGGCGCTGTTCAACGAATAGCCCAGATATTTCAGGGCCGCCCCAAGTGTTTGACGTGAGTCGTCGAGCAACGACACACCTGCGGGGTACCCGGCAATCAGGGTCGGGTCAAAGAGGAGAGCCCAACTGGCTTCAACGCCGTCACCGACCACATCGGTGCTAACGGCCAATCCAACCGTTCCCCACTGATAGGCCACGGAGTAGACCCCACCGGGGTCGTAGGCTGGGTCCAGGAACAACGGGGCAAGGTTGGCCAGGTTGGGGAGTGCCTCAGTCTGGATCGGCGCGAGGAGATTCTCCTCGATCATGGTTCTCACCATGTAGTCCGACGGGACAATCAGGTCGTAAATGGCTCCAGACTGCATCTTGGCTGCCAGCGCCTCATTGGATACATAGAAGTCCTCGACGACGTCGACTTCATACTCGTCTTCAAACGCAGCAATCAGCTGGGGGTCAATGTTTTCGATCCAGTTGTACAGATGAAGGTCGCCATCGATCTCACCCGATTCGCACCGCGTCACCTCTTCTCCGGCAACCGGCAGTTCGGCAGGACTTGTGACGACTGTCACTTCTTCTCCACTACCACAAGACAGGATCACCAAGGCCATCGCGTTGAGAAGTAGGACCAGTTTTGGCATCGTCGCGAGGCTAGATAACAACCGAGCCTACGGACCCCTGGTTTCTGTCGGTGGGGTTTGATATGGTCGAACGTCTGTTCGGTTTGGTGGTGGATCGTCAAGTGTTGCCTGGGGGTTTGGACACTCTTTCTCCGGGTCCGATCCTGGCCGGGTTTCTGTTTCGGGTCGACCGTTCCCGGTTGAATGGTCATGACCTGGTGGTGGTGACGCGAGCCGAGGCCCGTAAGCGGAATGGCGTTACACGGTCACCGATCCCGACAGCGGACAAGTACTCCACCAACGGCCAATCGCCGTAACAGCCGATGCTCTTCCCGCCCGTGTAACAATCGTCAAGTGAATCGCGTCGTCGTCATCGGGAGCTCGAGCAGTGGCAAGACCACTGTGTCGAGAGAGCTGTCAGCGCGTTTGGACGTCCCGCTACTGGAACTCGACGGCGTCTTCCATCAGCCCGATTGGACAGAGCTTCCTGACGATCAGTTCCGGTCAAGAGTCGCCGAGTTCACCGACAACGACCGGTGGGTCGTCGACGGCAACTACACCAGCCATGGCATGCGTGACGTCCTCTGGCCCAAGGCAGACAGCATCGTCTGGCTGGATATGCCCAAAAGCGTGGTCATGCGCAGGGTTGTGGTCCGAACGATCAGACGGGCTGCCTCCCGGGAAGAGCTGTGGAACGGCAACCGTGAGCCATGGACCAATCTCTACAGCAGAGACTCGGAGAAGAACATCGTGGTATGGGCGTGGACCCGGTTCGATCATGTCCGGAACAAGTACGAGCAGTGCATGACCGACGGGACCTGGGCACATGCCGGGATCAATCGATTACGGACGCCAGGAGAAGTCAAACGGTTTCTGGCGCCCATCGAGGCTGGAACCCCCATTCCATAGAACTAACCTCGGACCATGACTTCGTTCTGGCACCCATTCGCCGAGATGAGCAAGGTTCAGCACAACCCCTTCATCGCCGATCGCGGCGAGGGCATCTACGTCTTCGACGAAACCGGCAAGCGTTACCTCGATGCTGCGGCATCGCTCTGGTACATGAACGTCGGCTACGGCCGCGGCGAGATCGTCGATGCGATGGACCGCCAGCTTCGCAAGCTGCCAGCCTTCCACGCCTTCGTCGATCACGGCACCCGGCCTCCCGAGGAGTTGGCGGCGCAGATAGCTGCGGTGTCGCCCGACCCGGGATCCAAGGTCTTCTTCGGCTCGGGCGGATCGGACGCGGTCGACACCGCAGCCAAGCTGGCGCGTCGCTATTTCAGCGCTATCGGCCAGCCCGAGCGGACCGTGTTCATCACACGGGAATGGGCATATCACGGAATGCACACCTACGGAACCGCCCTCGGCGGGATGGAGCCCAACCGCGTCGGCTACGGCGGCGAACTGGTTTCGGACGTGGTGATAGTCCCTTACGACGATGCTGAAGCCGTTGAAAAGGCAATCGATCATGCCGGGGCCGATCGAGTCGCTGGGATCTTCGTGGAAGCCGTTATCGGAGCCGGGGGGATTCGACCGGTCAGTGCCGAGTATCTGAGCAGTGTGCGGGATGCAATCCGGGCCACCGGTGCGCTCTACATCTCAGACGAGGTCATCACCGGGTTCGGACGTGTTGGCGACTGGTTCGCAGCCAACCTCTACGATCTCGAACCCGATCTGATCACCTTCGCCAAGGGTGTCACCTGTGGGTACGCCCCCCTCGGCGGGGTTGTGGCGGCGTCTCACATCGCTGAGCCCTTCTTCAATACGCCGGGGCTTGTGTTCCGGCATGGCTACACATACTCAGGACACCCGGCCGCCTGTGCCGCCGGTCTGGTGGTCATGGACATCATCCAACGCGAGGGCCTCATTGAGAGGGCCCAGGAACTCGAAGACGAGATGTACAACGCCCTGCTCCCTCTGGAAGAACTGGAAGTTGTCGCCGGCATCCGTCGCGGAGTCGGCGCGCTCGCTGCGATCCAACTCGACTTCGAAGATGACGAAACGCTTCCCTTCAGAGCCGCCGACGCCTGCCGCTCTGCCGGAGTCCTAACCCGTGCCATGGGTGGTGGCGCCCTTCAGGTGTCCCCTCCGCTGATCATGGCGTCAGAGCAGGTCGATGAGATGGCTTCACTGTTCGGAGCCGGACTCCGCAGTCTGTGAAGCAGCTCCCCTTCTGGGTCGATGACTATCCGCTACCTGACGGACTGACATCCGAGCTTCCCGACGAAACCGATTATCTGATCGTCGGCAGCGGCCTGACCGGCATGTCGGCCGGTCTCCGCCTTGCCGAGGCCGGCCACGACGTCACCCTGATCGACGCCGCTGAAATCGCGGGCGGCGCCTCGTCGATGAACGGCGGCATGGTCTCGCCAGACATCAAGGCGGGGGTCGACACGGTTCATGCCAGCTTCGGACCGAAGGTGGCGGCCGAGATGTGGGCATCGTCAATGCGATCCGTCGAGCTGGTCAAAGATCTCGGCAAACGCCCCGGCATCGATGCCTTGGTACATCAAGGGGGGCTTGCAGCGCTGGGCAGGGGAAGCCGCCAGCTCAAGGCCTTCGATCGCGACGTCGGCTGGTACCGGCAACGGTTCGCCGTTGAGTGGGAGGTGCTCGACTCTCGCCGAATCGATGAAGTTGTGGGCGGCGACTACTTCAACGTGGCCATATACGATCCGGGAGGGATCGGAGTCCATCCGGCAAGGCTTTCGTTTGGCATGGCAGAGGAAGTCAAGCGTGCCGGAGCCGTGATGGTGGACCACTGTGCTGCGACCGGCATGGAGGAGAGTGACGGCGGTCTTCGCGTCTCGACAAGAAAAGGATCCGTCAAAGCCGGCGAAGTGATACTCGCGACCAACGGCTACACCACCCGAGATCCCAGCAGAGAACTGGCGCGACTGATGGTCTCGGTCGGTTCGTACATCATCGCCACCGAACCGCTGGGAGAGCAAAGGGCGGAGTCGATCTTTCCTGGTGGAGCGATGACCTACACCCGAAAACGCCTGCTCCACTACATGCGGCGAACACCGGACGACCGAATTCTCATTGGTGGGCGGCGAAACCTGCACCCAGACCTCGATCTCGAAGATTCGGCGAGGGATCTCCGGCAAAGCCTCCTCACTTACTGGCCGGAACTGGAAGACGTCGAGATAACCCACGTTTGGGGTGGCCAGCTTGGGGTCCCCTTTGACCTGATACCCCATATCGGGCGAATCGAGGGTGCCTGGTATGCCATGGGATACGGAGGTCACGGGGTTGGACTGTCCGTCCAACTCGGCTACGAACTTGCAGGCATGCTTCTCGGAGAGGATCCGCCCAGCATCTTCAGCCAAATCCCACACAACGGGAAGTTCTACTACGGGGGAAGACGCCCCTGGTTTCTCACCCCGGCATCCGTTCTCTACCGGACCCTGGACAAGGTTGGAATGTAGGCGCGATCCAATCAGGTCGCTTATGCTCGGCGCCGTGATCACATCGCTACGGAGAGACCGTCTCATCATCGCGGCTCCCTTCATCGGAGTCGCACTCCTCGCTCTGCTCACACCCACCGACGACGGTGCGACCTTCTGTCCGTTTGCCTTGTGCACCGGCACGGCATGCCCGGGATGTGGCATGACCAGGGCAGCCTCCAACCTGATACGGGGTGACATTGGCGCCGCCATCACCTATCACCCGCTGATCCCCCTGGTCGCGGCCCAGTTGCTCGGCGGCTGGGTCTGGTTCATGCTCCGCAGGTCCGGGCGCGTCGGCCCGATGTCTCAGAAGATGTTGAATCTCGCCCTGTTTGGGACAGCAGTAGCGCTCCTGGCAGTGTGGGCGGTTCGATTCGCTTCGGGAACATTGCCCCCAATCTGAGCCCGACGACTACTTGATCACCAGCGCCGGGTTCGTCCGGACACGGGGACGCTTGTCGATGACCGCTGCAGCCAACGCGTCAAAGGCGATAGACGCATCGGATCCAGGTGCTGCCATGACAACCGGGTACCCGTCGTCAGCCCCTCTGCCCATCGCAGGCAGAAGTGGGATTTGGGCCATCAAATCCACTCCGAGTTCCTCCGCAAGGGCAGCCCCTCCGCCCGAGCCGAACAACTCGTACCTCTTGTCGTCGTCGCCGGTGAACCATGACATGTTCTCAACGACGCCAATCACCTCCTGGTCGACCTCCTTCGCCATGAGGGCCGCCCGCCGCGCCACTCTCTGAGCGGTCGGCTGGGGCGTCGTCACCAGAAGCACCTGCGCGCGGGGAAGAAACTGTGACATCGAAATGGCGATGTCGCCCGTGCCAGGCGGCATGTCAACAATGAGAAAGTCGATGCTGTCCCAGAAGACATCCTTGAGGAACTGCTCGATGGCTTTGTGGAGCATGGGCCCCCGCCATATGACTGCCTTGTCGTCGCCAACAAAGAAGTCCATCGACATGACCTTCACGCCATGGGTGACCGGTGGGATTATCGAGTCTCCAATCATCAGTGGAGCATGGTCGACTCCGAGCATCGTCGGGATCGAGAAGCCCCAGATGTCACCGTCGACGATCCCGACCTTTCTTCCGGCTCGGCCAAGAGCAACAGCGAGGTTGGTGGAAACCGACGACTTGCCGACACCACCCTTTCCTGAGGAAACGGCGATTGTCCTGGTCGATGAGCCGGGCTCTCCCATCGCCGGTCCAGCGGTATCCCCCAGAGCAGAGATCCACTCCGCGGCCGCATCGTCGCTCATGGTCTCGATGTCCACGTCGGCTCCCCGGGCAAACGGTGCAAGTGCCTCCTGGAGTCGTCTGTCAAGCGCATCGGTCGGACCCGGAGTCGGCAGCAGCAACTCCACCTTGATCTTGCCGCCAAGCTTCTTCTCAACCGACTTCACCATCCCCAATTCGCCAAGAGTGCGTCCCACCAGGAGGGGTGACTCGATCGACGCGACGGCGTCGAAGATCTGGTTGTCGGACACGATGCTTTCCCTTACTACTTCAGCGAATAGGACGTGGTCGAAACTATAGTTTTACCTGGGTGGTAGCCCATATGGACACCAAAACATTCGACAGCCGCATATCGGACCTGACTCAAGCCTTGGGTGACCCGACTCGCCGTGCAATCTACATAGCTGTTCGCGAGTCTCCCGAGCCCTTGACCACGTCCAAGATCGCCGAGTTGTTCGACCTGCATCCCAACGTCGCCCGGCACCATCTCGACCGCCTCACCACCGACGGATATCTCCAGGTGAGTCCCCAACGACCATCTGACAGCACCGGTGCGGGGAGGCCCGCCAAGTGCTACGAGGTGACCACGAAAGAGGTGACGGTGCACTTTGCTCCCAGGCGGTTCGAGATGCTCGTGGATATGTTGCTGCACATCCTCGAAGAGCTGGACCCGGACGACGTGTCAGAGGTGGCCGAAAGGGTCGGAAGGGCCTACGGAAAGCAATTGGCCACCGAGATCGGAGTTCCGGACGATCCCGGCTACGACGCCGCGGTTCAGGCTGTGGCGAGCGCCATGACCGGCCTCGGGTTCTCGGTCGATCCTGACGTATCGGGTGAGCGGCTGCTGACATCGCACTGCCCGTTCGGCGAGACCGCCACCAGTCATCCAGAAGTCGTCTGTTCACTTGATCGAGGGATCGTCGGTGGGCTATTCGGAGCACTCTCCTTCAGATGCGACCCCGTGGTCATCCCACACAAGGCTCTGACTGATGCCTGCGTAACCCGCGTCCCTATCAGCGTCAGCTAACCCCAACGCCTCGCGACGGAATTTCTCCTATCGAAAGTCCGACTGATCTTTCGACTGGAGCACGTATAGCGGACCAGAACCCGATCGTTAGGCTCAGCAACGTCAATAGTCTTCTTATCCGGGAGGCCCCATGCCCACCGACCCATTCGACTCTCAGACCACACTCGACACAGCGATGGGAAGCCGCGAGATCGCCCGTCTCGACGCTCTTGATGGCGTCGAGAATCTCCCCTACTCCATCAAGGTTCTCCTGGAGTCGGCACTACGAAACCTGGACGGGCACACCGTCACCGAGGACGATGTGCGTCGGATCGCGGCCTACGACGCAACCAACGTCGGGGAACAGGAGATCCCTTTCATCCCGGGCCGCATCGTCCTCCAGGACTTCACCGGGGTACCTTCCGTGGTGGATCTGGCAGCCATGCGGGACGCCATAGTGCGGATGACCGGCGACGAAGGGGCCGCCCAGCAGGTGAATCCACTCATCCCGGCGGATCTCGTGATCGACCATTCGGTTCAGGTAGATGCGTTTGCCCGCTCCGACGCGCTGATCATCAACAGCCAGAAGGAGTTTGAGCGAAACCAGGAGCGTTACGCGTTCCTCAAATGGGGTCAATCGGCCTTCGCGAATTTTCGGGTTGTCCCGCCGGCAACCGGCATCGTCCACCAGGTGAACCTCGAGTATCTGGCCAAGGTTGTCTGGGACGACGGCGAACACCTCTACCCGGACAGTCTCGTCGGCACCGATTCTCACACAACGATGATCAACGGCCTCGGAGTAATCGGCTGGGGGGTGGGAGGCATCGAGGCTGAGGCCGCAATGGTCGGCCAGCCCATCTACATGCTGCTTCCCGAGGTGGTCGGATTTCGGCTGACTGGCAAGCTCGCCGAAGGGGCGACTGCCACCGACCTCGTGCTCCGGGTCACCGAGAGGCTTCGCGAGTTCGGAGTCGTCAGCAAGTTCGTCGAATTCTACGGGCCCGGGCTCACTGACATGCCAATCGCCAACCGGGCAACAATCGCCAACATGGCCCCTGAGTACGGGGCGACCGTCGGGTTCTTCCCGGTTGACGACCAGACGCTCGACTATCTCAGGCTGACCGGACGCGATGACAAGCTCATCGACACAGTCGAGACCTACTACAAGACCCAGGGGATGTGGCGCGAGGACTCCCGCCAGATCACCTACAGCGACAGTGTCGAGCTCGACATGGCCACGGTCGAGCCATCGCTCGCCGGACCGAGACGGCCCCAGGACCGAATTGCTCTCTCATCGATGAAGGAGCAGTGGCGCACCGATCTGAACGATACCTTCGGAAGAGACGATGTGCCCGAAGAAGCGGGCGTCAGTACCGACTACGACGGGCATACGTTCCAACTCGGCGATGGTGACGTGGTGATTGCAGCAATCACCTCCTGCACCAACACCTCGAATCCGGATGTGATGATTGGCGCCGGGCTGGTAGCCAGAAAGGCCCGCGAGCGTGGTCTCCAGCGCAAACCGTGGGTCAAGACCTCCCTGGCCCCGGGATCTCAGGTTGTCACCGAGTATCTGACGGCGTCCGGTCTGTTGGACGATCTGGAGGGTCTGGGTTTTGGGGTTGTCGGTTATGGCTGCACGACATGCATCGGAAACTCGGGCCCCTTGCCAGAACCCATCTCGAAAGCCATCAACTCCCATGACCTGGTCGGCGCAGCCGTCCTCTCCGGCAACCGAAACTTCGAGGGCCGAATCTCGCCAGATGTGCGAGCCAACTACCTGGCCTCCCCCCCATTGGTAGTCGCATATGCAATAGCAGGGACCATCGATTGGGATCCAATCAATGAGCCGCTTGGCAAGGATCGTGAAGGCAACGATGTGTATCTACGCGACATTTGGCCAACCCAGGAGGAGATCTCCAGCCTCGTCGGATCGAGCGTCAGCCAACGTCAGTTTGTGGAGAAGTATTCAGACGTGTTCACAGGGTCCGACGAGTGGCGCTCCATCTCGACCACAGATTCTGACCTCTACGAGTGGAACGAGGCTTCAACCTACATCCAGGAACCGCCCTTCTTCGCCGACTTGTCGGCTGACGTGACACCCATTACGCCAGTTCAGGGAGCCCGGGTGCTGGTGAAACTCGGTGACTCGGTGACGACCGACCACATCAGCCCTGCCGGATCGATCGGGGTCAATACACCCGCCGGCAAATACTTGTTGTCCGAGGGTGTCCAGCCTCCGATGTTCAACTCCTACGGGTCGAGACGAGGCAACGACCGTGTCATGACTCGCGGCACCTTCGCCAATATTCGAGTACACAACCAGCTTGCTCCGGGCACCGAGGGAGGCTGGACCACCGATCATCTCGACGGCGAGGTCAAGTCGATCTACGACGCCGCCATGCACTACAAAGAGGCTGGAGTCCCACTGGTGGTCCTGGGCGGAGCCGACTACGGAATGGGATCATCCCGCGACTGGGCCGCGAAGGGCACATTCCTGCTGGGTGCAAGGGTGGTTATTGCCACATCATTCGAGAGGATTCACCGTTCCAACCTGGTGATGATGGGTGTCCTACCCCTTGTCTATCGTGATGGGGAGAGCGCCGACTCCCTTGGTATCGATGGGACCGAAACTCTCGACATCGACGTCAACGACGACCTGGCGCCTCGCCAGACGCTGAGAGTCAAGGCGACCAGGAAGGACGGGTCCGTGATCGAGTTCGAGACCGTTGCCCGCGTCGATACGCCGATCGAGGTCGATTACCTCCGCAATGGAGGCATCCTTCACCACGTGCTTCGGAGGATGGCGTCTGACTGAAGAGACACCCGGTCCGCTGCCACGACCAGGCCTGAAGCTGACGGGCTTGTTTCTCGGCGTCGTCATGATCGGTCTTCTTGTCGCCTGGGTGTTGCCCTCCGACGATGTCACCGTTGCCGCGGTCGGCCAACCGGCTCCCGACTTCACGGTGCCACTGATCGATGGGGGAACGTTCACGCTCTCCGAGCAATTGAAGGCCGACAACCGTCCGGTCGTTCTCAATCTCTGGGCGTCGTGGTGCATACCCTGTCGCACCGAGACTCCTGATATCTCGGCGTTCGCCGAGGCCAACCCTGATGTCAAGGTGATCGGTGTCGCAGTGGAAGACACCGAGACGGCTTCTCGAGCCTTCGCCGAGGAGTTCGACCCCTCCTACGATCTTGGCCTTGGCAATGCCGAATTCGAGGCTGCCTACGCAAGACTCGGACTACCCGTCACCTACATCATCGGGGCAAACGGCGTGATCGAAGACCTTTTGATCGGCATCGTGACTCAGGAGATCCTCGAGGACATCACGAGTTAGGTCTCCTCGCCGAACCTCTCCTTGTGAAGCTTGGCGAATTCTAGGTTCGGCCCCGACACCATCTCGGACCAGACAACCATTCGCTGACGCGCCGAGAACTTTGGTTCGCAGGTAGTCAGAGTCAGCCATGAACCTGGTCTGTCATCGGTCACCCAGACGTCTGTGGGCTGGACAATGAGGATCTCACGAATCTCATAGGCGTGAATTCCGATCGCCGTCTCCACCTCGATCCGATCACCGACCTCGAGAAGATCAAAGTCGAAAAAGGGTCGGCCGTGTGTGGTTCTGTGACCTGACAACACCGCATTGCCAGGCTGGCCGGGAAGCGGCGTGCCTTCCATGTGTCCGGGCCCCTTCTTCAGCGTCTGGCGATCGACACCCTCGAAGATGACCTCGTCGACACCGATCTTGCCGATGCGAATGAACCCAGAGGCTTCACCGGTCTCAGGCGTTTCCTCGGGGTAGAACTCAACTGGCTCAGACGTTTCGCCCGGTTCCTCACCGAGATATGCCACCGGATCAATTTCCTCTACCGCTGGCAAGCCGTCCTGGGTCTCCCCAAAGGTCTGCTCGAGCTCCTCCTGAGCTTGCGCTTGAACACCGGCGTTGACCACATCGGTGCCAAAGAGCTGCCACCCCAGGTAACCGAAGATGAAGACCCCACTCCAGATGAGAGTCCACCCGAGAACTTGGATATTCCGCCGCACGACGATCAGGCTAAATGCGATATGGAGCTACGCCAGTGCTCTCACGTTCCAGACCAGTCTGGGTCTCGCTTGTCCAGAAACGCACTAATCCCCTCAGCAGCGTCGTCACTCAGGGTGATCTCGGTGAAACCACCTTGTAGCCGGTCCAACGCTGTGTCGAAGTCCGCGTCGGCCATACCCCAGAATGAGTCCTTTCCAAGCATCAGAACGGCAGGGCTCGAGGACAGCAGGCCTGTCACCACCTCATCCACCACCTCGTCGAGTTCAGCCCGCGGGACGACTCGACTCACTGCCCCCAAGCGCTGGGCCTCTTCCGGGCCGATCGTTCTCCCGGTCAACATCAAGTCGAGCGCGGCTTTTCGGGGCATCACCCGGACCAGCAATGCCGATATCACCATCGGCCACAGTCCGACACGAACCTCAGGAGTCCCCAGCATCGCATCGTCGACACAGACTGTGACGTCGCACGCCACGGCCAGGCCAAATCCGCCGGCAAGAGCATGACCGTTGACACGTGCCACCGTTGGCTTGCCACCCCGAAACATCAGGCGAAACGTCTCACCCAGGTCCCCACGAGCCGTGTGGAGACCGATCGGATCGTCGGCAAACGCTCCCGAAAGATCCCCACCAGCCGAGAACGCCCGGTCCCCGGCGCCGGTGTAGACGATCACCTTCACATCCGGATCGTCCACGGCATTTCTGGTGGCTTCGAGAAGACCCGACATCGTCGCCACCGACATAGGGTTGCGCCGCTCAGGATCGTCGATCGTGATCGTCGCTCTGCCTTCTGTGGCCTCGTATCGAACAGTCATTCTGCTCCCTCTTAGGAAACTCGGGTCCCTCTGATACCGTCGAAGCCCCATGTTATGGCTCGCCATCGTTCTCTTTCTTGCTCTTACGATTGCGATGCTCCGCGGGGGCCGACTGATCAACCTCGGAGACATCGAGTTGAAGTCATGGTGGCTTCTTCTCGTCTCTCTCGGACTTCAGCTCGGCACACGATGGCTGCCCGACGAGGCATGGGCGGAAACGGCCAGCGTGGTCATGGTTTTGGCGTCCTTTGTGCTCCTGATGATCTTGGTCGCGCTCAATCGGACGAAGCCGGGAATGTGGATCGTCGGAATTGGAGTGCTCATGAACTTCACGGTTATCGCCATCAACGGGGGCATGCCGGTACTGGCGGGCGCGGCAGAGGTTGCCAGCGGTTTCACCGTCGAGGAGCCTGACATCTCCGGCTCCTTCAAACACGTGCTCCTCGATGAGACTTCGCGACTGACCTTTTTCGCCGACGTCATTCCGCTCCGCTTCGTGGGGATCGGCGAAGTAATCAGCCTTGGCGACATCTTTCTTGCACTTGGTTTAGGAGTGTTCCTCGAGCACGAGCTCCGCCGGCCCCGTCGCTGGTTCAAACACGGGGCAAGCGCTCAGCCTGGCTCGGCAACCTTGCCCGACTAGAAGTGGGCTCAGGCCCGGGCCGGTGTCAGAAGACCACGGGCTTCGAGAAGCCGGCGCAGTGAGGCGACGACATCGGGGTCGAATTCGTATGCGGCGCCTGCATGCAAACCCTCGAGCGCCTCGAGCGGTGATCTGCCGTCCTTGTGGACCTTCCAGTCATATGCCGCGGAGACCTTGATGATGCGCGAGACAATGGAGACTCCCGGGTCTTCCTGCTCTCCCGGATTGCGATACGGCTCGTATTGCTGTTGCACGTCCTTGGCAACTCGCTCCAAATAGGGCGACTCGGCGATTATCTCCGAGCTCCAACGTGCGATGTCATCGTCTGTGTAGCCCATCTTCACGACATTGGGCTCGTTGAGGCTGACACGGCCTATGTCGTGCATCAGACCGGCGTACTCGACATCCTCGACCTGGGACGGACCGAGGCCCATCTCCATGGCGATCGATGTCGCCAGTTGAGTTGTGCGGTCGGCATGGCCGTCGACCGCGAGTCCCGAAACTTCGGGGATGCGGGCGAGAGCGCGAATCGTCTGCTTGTAGGTGACCTTGGTCTCCTGAAATCGCTTGAACGCCGAGTGCGCAAACGAATAGGGAAGAAGGGCTATCGGAAGCGCCCACCAGCCGATAGCAGGAAACAGCTCACCAAAGAGTGCCCCGGTGAGAGCGAGCCCGACAAAGACATTTATGTCATGAATGATGGCCCGGGCGAGATAGGCCCTGGAGAGCTCACGGGGCCCGAGTATGAGCACCGCTCTGAGGAGCACCTCAACGGCGAGCCACGCCATAACAGCCGCTACGAACGGAACGAGGTCCTCCCACCCGCCGGAAAGGTCGGAAAAGATCCCGACACGCATCCCGGAGTACACCACTGCATAGGCCACATATCCGCCAAAACGACGGACCATCATTGGCAACAGGTCACGGTGTTTCTCACCACGGGCATAACGAATCACCCAAACGGCGCCAAGACCGACCCCGTAGGCGCCCAACGTCCCAGCCAAGTCAACACCGGCGTCGCCTGAGAAGACAAATGGGATGGCAGCAGCCACGGCAAGGCCGGTGGTGAATCGGTTTCCGGAGTTCGACGTGGCCACACCGACCAGGGAAGCCAACACCAGTGCCGTCGCGGCAATGAGCAGAGAGATCGGATCGGTTGTCGCCTTGCTTGCGCCGTAGAGCCCGACGCCACCGGCCACGAACGGGAACAGCCATGAAGTGGCCGCGATCGTTCGGGGGCTCCAATTAGCCACGAAGAGTCAACTCCGGCTCCTCGGCTAGACGTCTGGCCATCTCCTCATCATTCACATGCGGGGCACCCCAGGTGCGACCGGTCTTGCCCAGACCACTCTCGAAGGCATCGACAACATCTGGGTGGAACTGGGCACCGGAGTGCTTTCTCAATTCGCCCAACGCGTACTGCTGGGAAAGCGCCATGCGATAGGAACGCGCCGACGTCATGGCATCGAAAGCGTCGGCCACGGCCACGATGCACGCTTCGAGACTGGGCGTCTCCCCCTGGGTGTGACCACTGCCTCCATATCCGTTGCCATCGAAGTGACTGTGATGACCGGAAGCAATCTCCACCATCGGTTGGAGGAAGTCGACCTCGGCGAGAATCTCTTCGACGAGATAAGCGTGGGACTTCATCTGGGCATACTCCTGATCGCTGAGCCGTCCCTTCTTTCGGATGAGGTCGGTGGGTACCGCCAGCTTGCCCAGGTCATGGATGAGCGCAGCCCACTTGACCGTCTCCAGTTGCGTTCCGGTGAAGCTCAGCTCCTCACCGATTATCTGGGAGAAATAGGCGACCCGCTCGGTGTGACCCCTGGTGTACATGTCTTTGGCCTCGAGTGTCTTGACAAAACCTCGGATAGCGCTGAGATGGGACTCGCGAAGCTGGGAGAAGGCATAGAGCGACATATGCCCGATGGCGTAGACGGCGATTATCAGAACCAGCACTGCCGACGGCCGGCCGGCGATCTCGTATGCGGCGCCGATGAGACCACCAAGAAGACCCATGACCACCTGCCCGCCAATGAGGACGTTCATCTGGGACCAGGGCTGGAGGTTGTCGTTTCCGTAAACGGTTTTCACCGCCCTACGCACCATCATGTTGTTGATGGTGACATAGGCGAGAGAGGCCAGGGTTGATGCCACCGCCACCCGGAGCAGCACCTGAGTGGTGGCAACCTCGGCGTCAGGGAGGTTCAGATCAAGAAGCAGACCGGCGGCGGCGCCGGACAATGCCAACTGTCCAAAGTTGGCCATCGGTTGGAACCATCGACGCTGCCGGAAGTCCTCGGGAGCAAGAGCACCAATCGCCGCCATGAGAGTCATGGCGAAGAGTGCATCGGATTCTGTCTGAAGGGCAAAGATGACCCCGGCGGTCATCACCACCATGATCGATGAGCTGTGGAAGAGACGATCGTTGACCTCGACCGTGAAAAACTCCAACAGGACGAACAATGCAGCAAATATCAGCCAGAAGGACCAGATCGGTGGTTCAGAGACAAGATAGGTCACGACGAGGGTGACCGAACCCAGCGCGAAATAGGGCACAGCGATCTTTAGCTTTCGCTGCACCGAAGGATGAAGACGCTGGTAGCGCCTCCCCACTGGACTGTTCTTGAGCAACCTCATTGGACCCCGGGTGACATGTTGCCCGAAGTGGGTGGTGAGTCGGCGTCATTCATCAGCCGATCTTCGCTGACATATCAGCCGATCTTTGCTGAGCCCGAGCCAGCCGCAATCAATGCGGCCAGGCTGGCGGCGGCAGCGAGAATTCGGATCAAACGGACCTTCATAGCCTTGCCACGCTCACCTTCGATGTCTTATTTCACCGGCCTTGCGTGCCGATGGCGACATTCCGCTCCGCTAGGTAGATGGGCGGTAGTTTGCTTGAAAAGACGAATGTCCGACGCCGAACTCACCCCATTCCCCGGTATGAACCGGGAACCTTCACATGTCAAAAGGCCCCTGACTTCGCCCGCCGGGTTAAAGGCAAACGGTCAGGTGACCGGCTGCCCCACAGTCCCGAATAGCTTCCAGCGAGATGCAATCTATACCCCTCACCCTCACCCCACAAGAGAAAATCACACTCCTAAGGCCCAGGAATAGACCTGATCCTCGGTACGCTGACCGGCAATGGACTATGTCGCGCTCCAGGAAAAGATAGGCCGCATCGACGGTGTTGAGGCAGCCCGGGTGGTTGCAGAGAACGGCTATGTCAACGAGATTCATGTTCTGGCGCGTCGCAACAAGGCCCCCAAACAACTGGTCAGAGACGTCCAGTCACTCGGTCAGGCTCTGTTCGGTATCGATATCGACCGGAGGGTTGTGTCCGTCGTCCAGTTGGCCGACGCCGACCTCGACGGTGGGATTCGACCCGCCCTCGTCGACGTCTCAGAAGCGCTGGAGGGCGCAAAGGCCGAAGTCACAGTCACATTGCGCTGGCAAGACAACCTCCTGCTGGGAACCGCGGCCGGTGCAGCTTCTTCTGCGACGAGACCCCGCCAGATTGCGGAGGCCACCCTCGAGGCCGTACGGCAAGCGATACACGACTCGGCCGCACTGGAGATCAGTTCGATGGACGTGACGACTCTGGGCAGCCGGAGGATCGCCGTTGCTCAGGTCGTTTTGGTCACCGAGGTGAGTGAGCGAATACTCATCGGGTCGGCTTTCGCCGACGACGACGAGACCAAAGCGGTAGTCCGGGCTGTCCTCGACGCGCTGAATCGCCTGCTCCCCGACCTCAAGGTTTCTTGACTTCCAAGGCTGTTGCCTCGCCACACAATCTGTCGGCCGAGGCCGGTAGACGTCTTCTCGCCAGCGGTGGCAACGCCGTCGACGCCGCCATCGCCGCTGTGGCGGCGCAGGGGGTGGTGGCGCCGGAGACATCGGGTATCGGCGGCGATCTCTTCGCCCTCGTTCATCGACCGGGTTGGGATAAACCCAGAGCCCTGAATGCGTCAGGGCGATCGGGGTCCAATGCAAGCGCTGGCATCTTGGGCGAGGCCGACGAGACCGAGGTGCCCCGAGACCACCCGCTGACCGTCACCATTCCCGGATGTGTCGACGGCTTGGTGGCCCTGTCCGAGAGATACGGTGGCTTTCCACTTTCTGACGCTCTCGCCCCCGCGATCGACCTCGCCAGGTCGGGATTCGAGGTCTCGACAGAGCAAGAAAGGGCCTTCACCAGGATGGCCGGGGTGTATCGAAGCAACCCGTCGGTCGCAGATCTCTATCCCGGTGGACGCCCGGTGGTGCGAGGAGATTTCATCAGACGGCCCGACCTGGCTGCGACCCTCGAATCGGTTGCCGGCTCGGGACGGGAGTCCTTCTACCAGGGTCAACCCGGAGAGGACATCGTCGAAGCTGTCGGTGGTCTGATAACTCTCCAAGACATGGAATCGATCCAGGCGGAGTGGGTCGACCCGATCGGAGCCCACGTCGCTGGACTCGATGCCTGGACGATCCCGCCCAACTCTCAGGGCTACCTCGGTCCAGCTACGTTGTCAGTCTTCGAGATGCTGGCGCCACCAGAGGATCTCGAGAACCCACTTCGCAGACATCTACTGATCGAGGCATACCGTTGCTTGGCCTGGGAGCGAAACGACCTCGTGGCCGACCCTGCCCATCTTGGCCTTCCAGCACACCTCCTTCTGGACAGGGATCGGCTGGAACGAGCGGCGTCCAGTGTCTCCAGCAGCCAATCAGGCGCTTGGCCGAAAGGCATCGGAACGACGTCAGGCACCGCCTACCTCTGCGTTGCAGACTCCAGCGGAATGGCTGTGTCCATCATCCAATCGAACTACCGGGGAACAGGGTCCCCTTTTGGGGCTGCCCGATCCGGGTTCCTGTTGCAGGACCGCGGTGGAGGGTTCAGTCTCACTTCCGGACACCCCAACGAGCTGGCTCCGCGGAAAAGACCACTGCACACGCTCTCGCCAACTCTCTGGACGGCCGGGACCAGCCCAAAATGGGTTCTCGGGACACGGGGCGGATCAGTTCAACCACAGCTTGTCGCTCAAGTCGGGGCGGATGCGATCCTCGGAGGCGCCGAACTCGAGACGGCACAGTCGGCCCCGCGTTGGGCTATCTCCGATTTTGGGCCTTACTCAGAATCGAGACTCTCGGTGGAGCCCGGAATGTCCACCGCCACACTCACTGATCTGCGATCGCGGGGGCATGTCATCGAGGAGCTCGACGCTCCGCAACCCGGATGGGGACCGCTCTCGTTGATCGAGTTGGATGGAGACACCCGTCGCTCCGCTCCCGACCCGAGGGTGGACACCGCCACCTCGCTCATCTTCTAGGACTGCAGGTCGGCAATCACCTGCCCGAGTGCGTCGGGCTCGATGCTCACCCCCGAGCCAGCCGTGTAGAACCCCACGCGTTGAACCCGGTCGCCATAGCGGTCCTTGATCGCCTGGGAGAGCTTGCCGATGGGAGCGGCGACCCCGACGTCGAGAACCGCTTGGTCGGGGACAACATCGGCCATCTCCGCCCACCGACCTCTCTTCGACATCGAGTGAAGCTCATCGCCGAAGTCCCATCCGCTGGCTTCCAATACCGGCTTGTACGAGGGGGTCGACGCATAAAACGAAATCTGCTGACGAACAGGGTCCATTGCCTGCTCGACATCCGAGTCGCTCTCACCGGTCATGACAAAAACCGTGGTAGTCCGCTCCACATCCTCCATCGAGCGCCCCGCCGTCTCAGCGCCCCTTGTCATGTTCGGCAGAACAATCTCATCGAGATAGGCGACCGTGTGGAATGGATGCACATGGAATCCGTCACAGATCTCGCCGGCGAGCGCACTCAGGTAGGGACCGACACCCGCGATGTAGACAGGGATGTCGGGTTGCGGGATGGGGCCTGGATCGAAGAACGGGGTCATGAGAGAGAACTTGTAGAACTCGCCCTCATGCTCGAGAGGGGTCGAGTTCTGCCAAGTGTCCCAGATCGCCCTCAACGCGAGTATGTAGTCTCTCAATCTGGGTCCCGGACTCCCCCACTCTGTGCTGAATCGTCGGGTGATGTGAGCCCGAATCTGGGTGCCAAGGCCGAGCAGGAATCTTCCTTTGGATAGTCGCGAAAGATCCCACGACGTCATCGCCATAACCATCGGCGAACGGGGAAAAGCAACAGCGATCGCTGTGCCCAATTCGAGCCCTGGTGCAGCATCGGCGGCAAAAGCCAGAGGCAGGAACGGGTCGTACTGGGTCTCGGTTGAAAAGAACCCGTCGTATCCCATCGATTGGGCGTTGCGGGCAAGTTCAGAAGCGGCATCCGGGGGAGATGGCGGGAAGTAGAGGTCGACCTTCATGGGGCCAGCGTAGAGGACTACTCCAAGACGGGTACCCTTGAGGTCATGTTGAAGAAGATGGCCAAGGCAATCGGGCTGATCGGCGGGGCAGTAGCCGTGCTGTGGGCGATGAGAGACCGCTTTGTCTCGGTGGCGACCTCGAGAGAACCCGAACCACCCACGTTCCGAACTCCTCGCGCCGACGCCGGTCAGAGCATTGAGGTGATTGACGGAATAGGGCCCGTATTCGCCACACGACTCGCGGAGGCCGGGATGGAAGACATCGCCTCCCTGGCCGAGGCTTCGCCGGATTCCGTCGCCGAAGCGGCCGGCGTCAGTGGCGCCCGCGCTCGCTCCTGGATCGAGCAAGCCCAGCAATCCACGTAGTGACATGCCATACCTCCACGCTCCGGAGGATCTGGCTGGGGTAGTCGGCGACGAGCCCTCGTATCGTCTCGAACAGTTGCGCGATTGGCTCTACCGAACACCGGTACTGCACGCCGAAGATATGACCAACCTCCCCGGGAGGCTGCGAGCCGACCTGGCAGAGACACTTTGGCCATTCAAAGTGGAGATGGAGCAGCGGTCAGACCGGGGAACCACGAGGAAGTGGCTGTTCCGCGCCGGCGACGGAGCTGCCATCGAAACGGTTCTCATGGGCTATCGCAAGCGCGCGACCCTCTGCATCTCGAGTCAGGCGGGCTGTGCGCTCGCCTGCACCTTCTGTGCCACTGGCCAGTTCGGGTTCGAACGGCATCTCGAAGCAGGCGAGATCGTGGCCCAAGTGGCCTACGCCCAGGCATTCCTACGTCAGATAGGAATGCAAGGAGTACCCGATCGGGTCACCAATGTCGTGTTCATGGGCATGGGAGAACCGCTCGCCAACTATGACCGCGTTCGTGAGGCCTTGCGCCGGATGATCGAGGTGATGGGAATGTCGGCGCGATCGATCACGGTGTCGACCGTGGGCATGGTCCCCGGCATCAACCGTCTCGCCGAGGACCCCTGGCCGGTCTATCTGGCGATAAGCCTCCACGCAGCCGATAACGAGTTGAGATCATCGCTCGTCCCAATCAACAAGCGATACCCGATCGAAAGATTGGAGGAAGCAGCATGGAGTTACTTCGAGAAGAAGCGAAGACGACTGTCCATTGAGTGGACAATGATGGACGGGGTCAACGACACCGATGACCAGGCGAGAAAACTCGCAGCCATCGCAAAACGTCTCAGGGCCCATGTCAACCTGATTGCTCTCAACCCGACTCCTCTCAGCAACGAGCGGGCATCATCGAGATTGCATATTGCCGAGTTCGCCCGGATTCTGGAGTCGCTAGGCGTCAATGTGACGATTAGGGACACCCGGGGCAAGGACATCGACGCGGCCTGTGGTCAACTCAGGGTTATATCTAGCAATCGTTAGGAAGCTGGTTAGGCTCACCTCCGCGGAGCGGTTTCAGGGGCTGAAGGAGTCTGCCTTCGATGCCTGCAAAGAATCGTTTTCGCGCTCTCGCCGTGGGAGCAGGTCTCGCGTTGCTGGTGACACTGTTCTCGGTCGATTACACGGTGGAGCGCGGTGACACACTCGGGAAGATTGCAAGAGAGCATGGAATCTCTCTGGCTGAGCTCGTCGAGGCAAACGACATCACCAACCCGAACCTCATCCACATCGGCCAGGTTCTGATTGTCCCCGGCGAGGCGGGTGAGTCCGAGGTGATCCACGTAGTCGCCCGCGGCGAGACCCTGGGCAAGATCGCCCGCAAATACGGATCGTCGGTGTCAGCTCTGGCAGAGAAGAACGGCATCTCCAGACCCAATCTCATTCGCATCGGCCAGAATCTCATCGTCTCCGGTAGCGCATCGCTCGGGAGTTCCGGCGAAACCTCGGGCGGAGACGTAGTCAAGCCTCCATCCGCCCCCGCCACCCATTCGGGCTCACACATTGTCCAGCGTGGCGAGAGCATCGAGAGCATCGCAGCCGATCACGGCTTGACGGTTGAACAGATTGCCCGCGCCAACGGAATCCTCAATCGTGTGATCTACACCGGATACAACCTCTTGCTGGACGGTCCGGGATACGTCGCCGAAGGGAGCGGGACAGGTGAGACCTCATACATCGTCAAGCGCGGAGACCGACTGGGAGACATAGCTGCCCGGCATGGGACCACAATCTCGGAGGTCTCGGGAGCTAACGGTATCTCCAACCCCAACCTGATCCAGGTAGGTCAGGTCCTGACTGTCCTCGGCGGCTCCAGTTGGGTGTGTCCTGTCGAAAACGCCCGGTTCTTCAATAGCTGGGGAGCTCCTCGGGGTGGTGGGGCCCGCTGGCATGAGGGCACCGACCTGGGCTCCTTTCGCGGTGCCCCGGTCTACGCCCCGACGTCCGGGACCGTTGCCTTCAAGACCGGGTCGATCGGCGGCAAGCAATTCAATCTGACCGGCGACGACGGAGTGATGTATATCGGCAGCCATATGGACGATTTCGGCAAGAGCGGCCGCGTTAACGCGGGAGACATCATCGGTTATGTGGGCAGCACCGGAAATGCCCAAGGGTCAAACCCTCACCTCCACTTCGGTATGTATCCCAACAGCGGCGACGCCGTCAATCCATATCCCAGTCTCATCGCCAACGGCTGCAAATGAAGGACCACAGCTAGGAAGGCCGGGTTAGCTCGAAGGTGTCACGGGTGTTGATGTAGGTGTTTCCCGCCATCCTGCCGATAGCTGCCAGGACGTCGTTATCTACCCTGGTGCCGTCCAGAGCGTCTTCCCAGATATGCATCGCCGCGACCTGTCCGATCACAATTCGGGAGCCCCCCTCGATACCCAGATCGAGGATGTCGACGACACGGCACTCGAGATTGGCCGGGGATTCGGCCACCATCGGAGCATTCACTTTGGTGCCGACAACGGCGGTCAGCCCGGCAATGGCGAACTCGTCATCTTCAGAGGTGAACGAGCCCGATGTCACATTCATCGCCTCAGCAACATCCTCCGAAACGATGTTGACGGTGAATTCGCCTGTCTTCTCGGAGAACGCCACCGAGTCCTTGGGGCGATCGGGGTGACGTCCTCCGGAGAAGAGCACCGTTGGCGGGTTGGCTGACACCACATTGAAGAACGAGAATGGAGCCAGATTGAAACTACCGTCATCGCGTCTCGTCCCTATCCAGCCGATGGGTCGGGGAACCACCACACCGGAGAGAAGCTTGTAGGCGTCCCGCAGCTTGGTGTCGTCAAAGTCGAAAGTCCTCTTCTTCAAAGCATGACCTCTCGCAGTAGATCGAGTCGTATCGCACCTGCTTCCAACAGCTGACTATGAAATCTCTTCCGATCGAACGCCGAACCGTCTCGCGCCCTTGCCTCATCGCGGATCTTCAGGATTTCCCGCTCCCCCACCTTGTAAGCGATTGCCTGCCCGACCCAACCCAGGTATCGCTTGACCTCGGACTCCGCAATGTCACGGGCATTGAGACCGACCTTCTCCATGTAGTCCACCGCGGTTGAATAGTCCCACGGCTCGCCCGGGTGAAGGGGCGCGTGGTCGGGGATACGAAGCTCAAGCTGGGTCCCAATGTCCACGACCACCCTGGTGGCACGGAAGAGCTGGCTCGACAGCAGCCCCAATCGGTACTCGGGCTTCTCGAAGAACCCGAGCTCATCCATGAGCCGCTCGGCATAGAGAGCCCAACCTTCCCCCGCCCCCGAGTACCAGACAACGCTGCGTTGAAAGCGGGAAAGCTTCTCGCGCTCATGAACGGCGGTCGCCACCTGTAGATGGTGGCCAGGGAAACCTTCGTGATACGCCGTTGACACCTCCTGCCAGTACGGGATTCGCTCCCTCTCACCCGGTGCGTACCAGATGGAGCCGGGCCGGCTGAAGTCCTCAGACGGACCCACGTACCAGGCGCCGAGACTCCCGCCTGGCGGGGCGATGTTGACAGAGATCGATCTCATTTCGTCCGGAACCTCGAAATGCTCGCCCGCAAGCTGGTCAATCGCTTGCTTCTGGATGTCGAAGACAAAGTCAACGAACTCCTGACGAGTCGCTGCCGAACGGTCAGGATCGGTATCGAGAAGATGAACGATCTGCTCGACAGTGAGGTCGGGATCGATCTCGGCGGCCGTGACCCCCATCTCCGAGCGGAGTCGATGCACTTCCGACCAGCCCCAGTCGTAGGTCTCATGGGGGTCTAGTGCCATTCCCAGAAAACGGTCTGCACCCTGTAGATACCGCTCTTTGCCGACGGCATCCTGCGGGTTCGCCGCAGGGAGATAGGAATGACGCAACCATTTGGCGAAATCGCCGCACGCCACTCTGGCGGCGTCTACGGCTTCGGTCACCCGCCCGGAGTCGATGCCCACCGAGTCGGCCTCGCCGGGAAATCTGAGGAATCGTGATTCTTCTGAGGCCGATGCCTCAACCTGTTCCAATAGGGACCCAGCTTGACGAACCGCGACCGTGTCACCGGCTTCAACGCCGACAGCCAGTGACGTCCGATAACCCGCCAGCATCCCGGCGAACCCGTTGAGACGGGCGCAGATCGAGTCCCAGTCCTCCCCCGATGCTCTGGGCATCACGTCAAAAGAGTCACGCATGTTTTGGAAGGGTCCGGAAATATGGTTGATGTCACGGGCCCATTTACGGCTGTCGAAGTCCGAGATGCGCGAGTCGAGCCAGCCGACGATCACCTTCGAGGCCATGGCTTGGACAAGGTCGGAGTGGTCGAGATGCCCGCTCAGCTGCTGTCTCGTCGACCTATACAGATCGGCCCGCATCTCCTCGCCATCCGGTGAATAGTCGGTGCAGAGATGATCACGTCCGGCGACGCCATATGACGTTGCATCGACAGGCGAAAGATCGGCCCATTGGTCGGTGAAGCGGTCGGAGATCTCAAATGGCGTGCTCATATCCTCCTCGAACAAGACCGCGGCAGGGTATACGTATCGGCGACCTGACCTGTGGGGATAACCTCACTCATGTGACCGATCTCATCGCTGTGCGACCGGACGAGCAGTTCGACGTCGACGCGGTCGTCTCGTGGATGGAGACGGCGGCCGAGCTACCGCGGGGAACACCAGAGGTGAGCCAATTTGGCGGAGGCAAGGCAAACCTGACCTATCTCCTTGTCTTCCCCGACGGCGCCGAACTGGTACTTCGACGGCCACCACTGGGGCCTGTGGCGGCCAAGTCCCATGACATGGGTCGCGAGTACCGCGTCCTTTCCAGGCTGTGGCGCGTGTTCGACAAGGCACCCCGAGCCGTGGCCTTTTGTGATGAGGGCTCAGTGATCGGAAGCCCTTTCTTCCTGATGGAGCGTCTGTCCGGTGTGGTGGTTCGTGACGAGATACCCGCTCGATTCGGCGGAGGCGGAAACGAGGCAGTCAACCGGGCTCTGTCTGAGGTGGTTGTCGACACTCTCGCCGAATTTCATTCTGCCAACCCCCAAGAGTGCGATTTGGGGGATCTCGGTCACCCCGAAGGCTTCCTCAGCCGTCAGGTCGAGGGGTGGACAGAAAGGTGGGAACGGGCCAAACACGAGCACAACGAACAGGCAAACGAGCTTGCCGCCTGGTTGATCGCCGAGGTTCCCGATTCGACCGAAGTCACCTTGCTACACAACGACTGGCGGCTCGACAACATGGCAGTGGCTACAGACGACCCGGGAAGATGCACCGCCGTCTACGACTGGGACATGGCCACTCGGGGAGACCCTCTCGCCGACCTCGGCACCCTCATGGGCTCCTGGTTCGATCCGGGCGAGGCGCCCGATGCTCTCGGTATGATGCCGACGACCGCACCCGGCTGGCTCGATCGAAAGTCGGCTGTACTCCGTTATGGCGAGCTATCCGGCAGGGATCTCTCGTCCATCGAGTGGTATCTGGTCTTCGGAGCTTGGAAGCTCGGAGTGGTTCTTCAACAGATCTACATCCGCTGGCTTCGGGGACAGACTCAGGACACACGTTTCGAATCCCTCGACCAAGGAGCTCGCCACCTATTTCGACTGGCCGCCGAACGAAGGACATAGGGGAACAAGGCATTACCATCAGCCGTTCGTGAACGCCGTCGAAGCTCAGAACATCGTCAAACACTTCGGCGACACACACGCCTTGGACGGTGTGAGCATCCAGTTCGAAGAGGGGATCGTCTACGGCCTCCTCGGACCCAACGGCGCAGGTAAAACCACGCTGATTCGAGTGCTGACGACCCTTCTCACCCCTGACTCGGGGTCTGCATCGGTGGCCGGGGTCGACCTCATAACCGACCCTGTCGGGGTACGTCGAAAGGTCGGGCTGGCCGGTCAGTTCGCCGCAGTGGATGAGCACCAGACGGGACGGGAGAACGTCGAAATGGTGGGTCGTCTCTACAATCTGAGCAGGGAAGAGACCAGATCCCGCGCCGATGAGGTTCTCGATCGCATAAACCTCGCCGAGGTCGCTGACATTCAAGTCAAGGCTTACTCAGGAGGGATGCGTCGCAAACTCGACCTCGCCGCATCGATGGTGGGTAGACCGGAGGTCCTTTTTCTCGATGAGCCGACGACCGGGATCGATCCTGCCAGCAGGATTGCGCTCTGGGATCTCATCGAGGAGATGGTGGATGGTGGCACCACTTTGCTCCTCACCACCCAATACCTGGAGGAGGCGGATCGTCTCGCCGACCGCATAGGTGTAATCGACCAAGGCAAACTAATAGCCGAGGGGACGTCGGATGAGCTCAAAGCCACACTTGGTGGTGACGTAGTGGAGATCCATGTCCACAACGATGACCGAGCGCTCGCCGTGGAGTGCCTCACTCGAGTTGCCGGGGAGGAGCCAAAGGCGGAGGGAGGCTCCCTTTCCATCCCCGCTCCGAACGGATCGAAGACCCTGACAGCAGTGGTCCGTGAATTGGACTCGGCGGCAATAGAGCCGAGGGACATCGCCTTGAGAAAGCCAACACTCAACGACGTGTTTCTCACACTCACCGGCCACAAGGCAGAAGACGAAACCCAGCCGGTCTCGGCTAGATCCCGTCGTAGGGGATGAGTGTGACGACGAACATCAAACCAAGAAGTCGGGTCCCGCTGCGGAGCGCGGTGATACACACCGCTGTCATCACGCGGCGAAACGTGCTTCGCTTCATCCGTATCCCGCAGCTGCTCCTGTTCTCCACCGTGCAGCCAGTGATGTTCCTGCTGCTCTTCAACTATGTGTTTGGCGGAGCCATAACCACCGGGATACCCGCCGGACCGGATCAGTACATCAACTGGCTGATCCCCGGCATCCTGGTTCAGTCGGCAGCCTTCGGGGCGACTGCCACCGCCATGGGGCTCACCGAGGACCTCGGAGCCGGAGTCATCGACCGTTTCCGCTCGCTGCCCATGGCCAGGTCTGCCGTGCTGACTGGCAGAACCTTGGCCGATCTGGTTCGCAACTCGTTCGTCTTCAGTCTGATGCTCGTTGTCGGATATCTCATGGGGTGGAGATTCGAACAGGGGTTCTGGAAGATGGCTCTCGGATTCGGAGTTGCGCTGCTGTTTGGCTATTCGTTCTCGTGGGTGATGGCAGCAATGGGTCTTGCGGTGAAGACACCAGAGGCCGCCCAGTCGGCCGGCTTTCTTCCCATATTCCCACTGGTGTTCGCTTCCTCGATCTTTGTTCCGACATCGTCGATGCCCGACTGGCTCCAGACTTTCGCCGAGGTCCAGCCGGTCACCATCGTGGCCAACACGGTGCGCTCTCTGATGATCCCCGAAGAAGCCCTCGAGTTGCTCGGTCTCGACCAGGGGACATTGATCCTCCAATCCCTTGCCTGGATCGTGGTCATCATTGCTGTCTTCGCCCCGCTGTCCGTGCGTCAGTACAAGAAGGCAGTGGGCTAGCTGCTGGTGAGTGTCGAAAGCGGGGGCGGCTGCCCCTATGTAGGTCGGGGTTGGGCGAGGTGTTTGAGCCGGGGGTGTAGGTCTGGTTTGGGTGGTGGGTAGAGAGTCCTGTTGGGTTTGCGAAACTGGAACTGGTTGTTCTTGTTGGTGGTGATGTGCCATCCGTGTTCGTGGACAAACCGGTGGTGGAACCCACGTAACAGGATCAGATTGTCCAAATCGGTGGTCCCGCCTTGCGACCAGTGGACAATGTGATGTACCTGAAGCCAGTTGGTGTTGTCACAACCGGAGAACACACAGGTTCCTCCGTCACGGTGGCGGACCAGTCTTCGTAACCATCCGGGGACGGTCCGACTGTTCCTTCCCACTCCGATGACTTGGGATCCGTCGGCGATGACGGTCTCGACAACACAGTCACAGGCGAGTCTGCGTGCTGTCTCGTTGGGAACCAGCCCGCCTGATCCGAGTTCGGTGACACCACCATCGTTTGTGGTCAGCGCTTCCAGGTCGGCGTGAACGGTGACCTGAGGTGGAGAAACGCTGGTTTCGTCTCCGGTGGTGGCACACACTTCGACCAACCCGTCGGCCATCCGCACCGAATAGGGGTCAAACAGTCCGGATTCGGGGTTGACAGGAAACCG